>Ga0307438_1000037_pt1 | contig 91934 bp, 81 predicted proteins | sample SalMarWE160110MG_FD_202144 | JGI IMG/M metagenome (GOLD analysis project Ga0307438, IMG submission 202144) | Salt marsh sediment microbial communities from the Plum Island Ecosystem LTER, Massachusetts, United States - WE1603-110 | ecosystem: Environmental > Aquatic > Marine > Intertidal zone >... | reverse complement strand
CTGTGGCTATACCCATGGTTATCATCAGTGTCCTGGGCACGCTTATCCCCATCAGGTTAGCAACCTCGGCATCCTGTGCCGTGGCTCTGAGGGCGATGCCTAGCTTTGTCTTTGACAGAATCAGCCACACTATGATAATGACCACCGCTACTACACCCAGCACCAGCAAATGCTGGTTAAGGACGCGAACCCCGAGTATCTCCGTGAATCCGCGAATAAGAGAAGGAATTGACCAGTAGAGAGAGGAAAAAATTGCCTGCATTAGCTCCTGGAAAACCATGGCTAAAGCTATAGTCATCAGCAGCACGGCGGCATGGTGCTCGCGTATAGTGTTAATAAGGTACCGGTACGCCAGGATGCCAAGGATGGTAACGGCAGGCACAGTTATGAGGATAGCCCAGATGGTGTCTATGCCCAGCTGACGAATAAAATACCATAAACCGTAGGCTGCCAGCATGAAAAATCCGGTATGAGCCAGGTTAATAACACGGGCATTGCCGAAGATAAGAGAAAAGCCTATCGCCAGGAGGGCATATACGCCTCCTGTCACCAGCGTCAGAATTATAAGTTGCTCGATCATGACCTTTGATCCGAATAAGCGGAATATAAAATAAGGCGGGGATAAACCCCGCCACTATACTGTCCGATTCTGACTGTCCGTTTCAACCTGGGCACTTTATAAAACCTTAGCCTTCCTTTAAATTGGCAGATACTATACATCACGCCTGTCCACGTTGTCAAGGGTTCCCCGATTCCCCTACGCTTTCTGGCGATTTTAGCCGCCTCCTTTTTGTCTTTGCGAACACCTCAAAGGTGTGTGGCAATCTCCTATCCCCACTACGGGACTGCTTCCTCACTGGAGTGCCTGGCAAAGACAGACGGGGCAGATTGCTTCGTCGCCTTCGGCTCCTCGCGATGACAAGCGGGAGAGCCTCGCAATGACAACTGCGAGATAGTCCCGCCAGGGGACAGGAAGGGGGGAATGCCCCACAACGGCGCTCCACCTGTCATTGAGAGCGAAGCGTGGCAATCTCACTATCTAAATTCTAAACACGATTGTAGTACGACCTATTGAGATCATGCAGTCCCACCCTGGCACGAGGCTGAAGCCTCGCACTACATTTTGCATTTTGGGATGTCATTTTGCTTTTTAGCCTTTGATTTTTGGATTTATACAGGGTTTGGTGCTTAGTATTGAGGATTTCGTACGGTCGGTGGGTCTTGTGGACTATCAGGTCCACGTCCCAAAAAAGAGCGGTGACCCCGGGTTAGCCCGAGGTCACCGCCGTTCCTAGCACGTGTCGGCTAGTTACTTCGCTCCGGTAAATCTATGCGTAAGGATCCCAAGGAATGTTGAGCATTCCTCCGATAGTTAGAATGTAGTCACTTGTGCCGGGGTACGCGAAGTTCCAGCAACCGTACTGGTCAGTCAAAGGTACGTCGTAGGACGGGCCGAGGTCTAGTGGCCAGATGCCTACCTTCGCGGGTGTACCTGTTCCTCCCTCAAGTTTCTGCCACTGGGCGCCAACGCCGGTGACAAGACCGGGACCGTACACAAGGTCATGGGCAATGTGCGGCTGTTGTACTCCAGTGACAAATCCGCACAGCCACTCAGACGAGTTGTAAGTCCAACCATAGGATGCTAAATCATAGTAGTCTGTTACCTGGCTCTCGTTGAGGGCATATAGCTCACCCGCTGTTATCTCGATTTCGGGCATAGGATAATACATGATTATCGGGGAAGCTACGCTTTCCAGGTAGGCGTTGTCAACGTCTTCCAGCCAGGCGACAAGGACATCACTGTCCAGTGAATTCGTATCGTCGATGGCTCCACAGACAGCCTTGATGGCATCGTAGGTACCTGCAGTATAGACCGGGTAACGCTCTGTCCTGGTCATGTAATCGTCAAACCAGTCAGCCGTAAGGGAAGTATTTTCCAGGCCCTCGGCCCAGGTGTCCAGCATAATTTCACCCTCACAGTCACCATCGGTATTCACCCAGTGACTGAGCTGCTGGCCGGGCACGTTAATGCCTATTGTCACAGCAGGTATTCCTAAGTCGTTTTTCTGGTTAGAATAAACAGCGCCAACCGACCCGGAGAACGCGGTGAAAATGATGTGAGGATTGAGGGCTGCTATAGCTGTCAGCTCGGTTGTAATGTCGGCTGCTGTCGGAGAGACCAGCGTTGTACCGGTAACAGTGAAGCCCAAGACGTTAGGCAGGTAATACTCGGCAGCCGCCACCATTCCCGCGCACCATGTCGCATCTTCCATGAGTATGTGCGCCGTTATCTTGCCGCCTGTGGTGCTGAGCTTATATGGGGTTTTCACGTAGGTAGAATTCGTTGCCTCTAAGGTTGCCAGTGTCCCCTGAAGGACAGCGCCGATCGTGGCCGTCATCTTGAGACAGCTCTTGACCAGGAAGGTCTCATTGTAGGGGGTGGACTTGAACCAGTACTTGTACTTGTCGTAGTTGGTGACCACACTGAATTGGAGAGACCCCGTAGCGGCACCGCAGTTCATGAACAGCACATCGTTGTCTATAGCCACTTCTCGGTATACGTTAACCACTTCTGTCCGGAAACCGCCGACGCAGAAGGTCACGTCGTCTATGACATTTTCGAGATTTGCAGAGCCGGTACTGCCGTCCTCACCTTCAGTTGATTCTTCGGTCTCCACAAGAACTAACTCGACGTCATATGATGTACCACCGACGTCTATTCCACCAGCACCGTTGATTTCTTCGACTGCCATCTCGGCGCCGTCCTTATGATTTTGACCCTGGAGGTCAGTCATTGGTCCGACTACGGCGATCTTGATAACATTCTCTACTGGCGTCTCTTCGCCACAGCCAGGCAGGACCAAGCCTAGCACAAGTAGAGTGGCGATAATTAGAAAAACAATTCTTTTCATTATTTTACTTTTCAACCTCCTTTTTGATTTTTGTAGTTGCTTGATTCATCAAGCTAATCTCTGGTGCTGGAACAGACCGGTCGACCTCCAGTTGCCTCCAGCAATCCAGTCTCTATATTTACACGCTACACCGATAGAACCACCTCCTTTCTTCTCTCTGGTCTCCTCATTTTTTATTGTCTGTCAAAGCAAGCCGGCTAGGTGAAGACCAAAAAAAGCTGAAAATTAGACCTTTCGACCAACTCCGATAGTTGTTGTCACTTTGGCTACCGCCACGCCTCCCCGTGCCTCCGTTTTTTCCCTCATAAACCTCCTCGGATTATATATTCTATACAGAACCTTGTCAATCACCCTTTTCATTTTGCGTGCTTTACTCTACCCCTTTTTTTGATATTTTAAGTGTAGCATCTAAATGTTAAAATGCTGTTAAAATCCGGGCAGAGGTGGCAATTTTTCCAAATAAGGGTCAATTCTATTTCCTTCCTCATCGGCCGGCACGAGCCCTTTCCTTTTATTATTTTTAAACCTTGCATTGTCGGAAAGTAGCAATCTCTAAGATTGAGGAACTTGTTCCGAAGCGTGAGCTAGGAATCTCGGCTCCTGGCAACGACAGTTTGGAAGATTGCTTCGACTTACTTAGACAGCCTGGCAATGACAAAGGAGGTCGCCCAATAAAATTGGGCTTCATGATTCGTGGCCTGTTTTGAGCATCTTGTCCACGGCAGCTTTGGCCCTGAGCCGAATCTCCTGGGGGACCTTCACCTCAGGACTCATCTTCTCCAGAGAAAACAAAACTTTCTCCGGGGTAATCAACTTCATGTCGGGACAGATTGCTTGCTCAGAAGCAGGAATAAACCTCTTGCCTGGATTCTCTTTTCTAAGACGGTGTATTATGCCAAGCTCCGTACCCACAACCATCTCTCTGACCTCATCTCGCTGAGCATATCTGCACATCCCGCCGGTGCCGAGCACTTCGTCGGCCAGGTCGATGACCTCTGGCGTGCACTCAGGGTGAACTACCACCCTGGCTTGAGGGTATTCCCGCTTCAACTCCTTTATCCTTTCGGGCCTTATCCTGACATGGGTGGGGCAGAAGCCGGGCCAGAGAATCATCTTTTTGCCCGTCCTGGTCGAGACGTAATGCCCGAGATACCGGTCAGGGACAAATAATATCTCCCGGGCATCCAGGCTTTCTACGACCTCTACGGCATTGGCGGAGGTACAGCAGATATCTGATTCCGCTTTGACTTCGGCTGGGGAATTAACGTAGCAGACTACCACTGCCTGGGGATGTTCTTTTTTCTTCGCTCGTAATTGTTCGGCGTTAATCGTGTCTGCCAGGAGGCAGCCAGCGTTTATATCAGGAAGCAGGACCACCTTTTCCGGACAGAGGATTGAAGCTGTTTCCGCCATGAACTGAACTCCGCAGAATACGATTACACCGGCATCGGTTTCGGCAGCCCTCTGACTCAGCTCCAGGGAATCGCCGACGTAGTCGGCTATATCCTGAACCTCACCCGGTTGGTAGTTATGGGCGAGGATAACAGCGTTTCTTCTCTTCTTAAGTTCTGAGATTTTCTCTACCAGTTCGGCATCCCTATTTCCCATCCGCGGTTATCCTACAACTGTAGCTTTCTTTTTAATATCCTTCTCTTCACTCTTACAGGCGACAATTATTTCCGCTATTGAGCAATAATTTATATTATACACGTTCTTATCAATCATCTGCTATGTTAACGAGAAGCAATAACCCAGAACTAAGGACATCACACTGACGACCGCCAGATAAATAGCCAGAATCTTGCCACCGAATTCCTTTCTCAGGACCAGGATAGTGCCCAACTGGTAATCGGCCCCACCAATAGGAGTACCATTCCCGCCCCGATATTCATTCCCTGCGACACAAAGGCGTGGACCAGGGGAACGCTGGCTGTGGAGCGTATATACATGATTAAGCCAAAGATGAGGCTGAAAAGATACCCCAATCCCCCGCTAAAATGAACACCAATGAACTCTCCCACAGGAGCCACCGCCGCGACCAAAGCGGCCAGACCCAGCAGCAACTCCGGCCCAATCTCCTTGACCATTATTCTGAAAAGTCAATAAATCCCGAATGGAATAGCTTTTGAGATAAGTAATATGCTGCGTGAAATAACAGAAAGAAAGCGAGATGCTTAGATACCAGTCTACTTCTTTAGTTTCTTGCGTTCTAAGTAATCCTCGATAGCCGATTTAAGCGCTTCTTCGGCCAGAACCGAGCAGTGCATCTTGACCGCTGGCAGTCCGTCTAAGGCTTCGACTACTGCTTTATTGGAGATTTTCAGCGCCTCTTCTATACTCTTTCCCTTTACTATCTCAGTGACCATAGAACTGGTGGCAATGGCGGCTCCACAGCCGAAGGTCCTGAACTTAGCATCAACGATGATGTCATCCTTTACTTTAATGTAAAGCTCCATAATATCGCCACAGATAGGATTCCCAACATGTCCTACACCATCAGGATTCTCTATCTCCCCGACATTCCTGGGATTCTTGAAGTGCTCCATTACCTTCTCACTGTACAGTGACCAGATATCAGGCATTTGTAGTTAATCCTATTTTTGAGTTTTCCAAAGAGGGGACATTGCTCTCAACTTGGCAACAATTCCAGGCAAGACCTCTAGCACCCGCTCCACGTCTGCCTCCGTGTTTTCTCGCCCCAGGGTGAACCTCAATGAGCCTTGTGCTTGCTCCGCGGGAAGCCCCAGCGCAAGAAGAACATGTGACGGTTCGAGGCTTGCCGAGCTACAGGCTGAGCCGGTAGAAGCACAGATGCCCTCTAAATCAAGATTTAAAAGCATGGATTCGCCTTCCACGAAATCAATACTCACATTGACATTATTAGGTAACCTTTTCGCGGGGTGACCATTTAAGTGGATGTGGTCAATCTTCTCCACAAGACCTTTAATTAGCCTGTCCCGAAGATAAGTCAGTCGTTCTGCCTCTTTGCCTATCTCCTGCCCGGCAAGCTCCACGGTCCTGCCGAGTCCCACGATGGCAGGAACGTTTTCTGTACCGGCCCGTCGCCTCTTTTCTTGTGCTCCTCCGTGGATAAGAGAAACTAACCTTGTGCCCTTCCTGACATACAATGCTCCCGCTCCTTTAGGTCCGTATAACTTATGCCCTGAAATGGAGAGCAGGTCCACCTTAAGTTGACGCACATTTACCGGGATGTGCCCCACTGTCTGCACGGCATCTGTGTGAAAATAGACGCGTGCCTCTCTGGCAATCTTACCTATTTCTTCTACAGGCTCTACAGTGCCCACTTCATTGTTGGCATGCATAACCGAGATAAGTATGGTTTTATCGGTAATAGCTTTCTTGACATCGTCAGGGTCGACCAGGCCATATTTATCCACGGGCAGGTAGGTTATCCTGAATCCCTTTCTCCCTAGAAACTTGCACACCTCCAGCACTGCATGGTGCTCAATAGAGGTAGTTATGATGTGATTTCTTTTATGTTCGTTGGCGTAGGCAACTCCTTTCAGGGCGAAATTATCGGCTTCCGTTCCTCCGCTGGTAAAAATGATCTCCTCGCTCCGCGCTCCGATTAATTCCGCTACCTTAGTTCTAGCCTCTTCCACGGCTCCCTTAGCCTCTCGTCCGTAGGAATGGATGCTAGAAGGATTGCTAAAAACATCAGTGAAAAAAGGCAACATAGCCTTCACTACTTCGGGATGAGTTGCTGTGGTGGCAGCGTGGTCTAGATATATTCTTCGCATCTAAACCTCTACAAACCCTAGCCTACTATAAAATTGCCACATCTCCGTAAATCTCGACAGAATTCTAACATTTAAATGGTATAATTCAAAAATTAAGCATAAAAAGCAAAGATGAGAAGGCGATATTTTTTCATTGGCAATCCTCAGGGATTGTCACGCGGAGTTTAACCTAATGGGTCGAGATTCTTCACCTGCGGCTCAGAACAACAGAAAGTAAATGCTCATAATGACAATATAGTAGAGATTCTCTTTTCTCCTCAAGTTGCAATAAAAAAATTTCAGATCCCCTAAAGTTAATAGAATTTTAATATTTAGATGTTATGATTTAATTGATTTTTGCATTGCCCTCCTTCTGTCCCTGCAAGGATGATGAAGTCAGCCGAAGCAATATGGAGGAGGGCTAATAGGATTGTTACACCTCGACTTGTTGGGGCGTAGCTGATAAATTAGGGAACTACAAGAATTTGGAGATTAGAAGCAAGAAGCAGATGGTGCTATCGTTATTCTATCGGTATAGTGTATTATAAGGCATAATTTGCTGGATGCAACCGGTTGTTGCCTGGTTGCTTCAAGCACCAGAGATTAGCTTGATGAATCAAGCAGCTACAAACTAAAAAGGAAGTCAATAGCCAGTGAAAAGTATAGTTATCCTGATTATAGCCAGTCTTTTAGTGATAGGGTTGGTTTTACCAGGCTGTGGTGGAGCAAACCCCGAGCCAGTACTCTATGTCTTCGAAGATGGAAAAATTAATATCGGTATAGCAGGGGAACTGACTCACACGGCTGGCGAGATGCAATGGGCAGGTGCCATGCTGGCACAGGAGGCAATCAATGGCAATGGTGGGATAGACATAGGGGGCGTGGCCTATATCTTGGAGTTGGTACCCATAGGGACCGGTGAAGAGACCGTGGACCCTACTGGTCTCACTGGCGTATTGAATCTTACGGCAGCGATAGAAGATGTGGATTTCGTTCTCGGCGGTTCCCAGGCAGAAGCCGTTAGGGTATACCGTGATGTGGCTATGAAGAAGGATGTGATTTTCATCAACTGTGGTGCTGCGGAAGAGATGCTACAGCACAGCGTAGTCGACGATTACGCGGACTACCGGTTCTGGTTCAAGGGCACGCCGTACAATGAGTATTTTTTGGGTCAGAGTGTTGCTAAGGCACTGGGGATGGTGGCAATAAAGCTCAGAGAAGAAATGGGGGTGGCAGCTGATTATACGCTGAATGCTACTATAATCGCTGACAATTTGGCATGGGCCTATGAGCAAGTAGTGATTATCAAGGAACTGCTAGAAGGTATAGACGTGAATCTTGTCCACGACCCATATTGGGTAGATGCAACGGTAACCACAGTAGAAATGCAGAATAAACTGACCTCAATAAAAAGCTTAGACCCCCAGTTTATCATCCCTCTATTCTCCACAGATGCCGGCGCTCTCTATGATGTGCTGCGTGCATCTGATGTACCGAATGCTATGTCGGTGGGCATTAACGTAATGGCCCAGCTTAAGAACCCTTGGGGTGCTGGCAACTTTACCACAGCTCCCCCGGGCGGACCTCCTTGTGCTTATGAGGTTATACTGGATACCTGGGCAGAGGGTTTAGAACAGACCGAGAAGACAGCAGCTTTCCTTGACTCGTTCATGACCTATTCCGGAGGAGAGTACCCACTTAATACCGCAGCTACTTATGATGCTCTTTTCGGTTTGAAAGAGGCTATCGAGGCGGTGGCGTGGCATGATGTGGAGGAAGGCGCTGCATACGCCTGGGCCGATGACATTATTCAGTGGCTGGAAGACCCCGCAAACGCTCGAGTGACTACAACTGGCTTGACTGCCTATTATCCCCGGCCGGAAACCACGGCTGCTGGGAAGCCAGCACTTACTGAAGACCAGGTGCGCTCATTGTATGATCTCGATAGCTATAACTATACTTATACATATGATGCGAAGGACTGGACAATGCCGGCACATACCACTCATGACCTGGCCTATGGTCCTGCCCTCTCGACTGGCATTGGCGCCCAGTGGCAGTGGGACGAACAAGATGGTAAATGGAAGAAGGTCGGCGTCTGGCCAATAGATTTTGGGGACGAATACGACGAGACATTGACTGACCAGTACGGCTGCTGGAACTTTGCGTACAATGGCACAGTGGCCCTCGTAATACCGCAGAATGTAATCGATCACCACACGCCTGAGTAGGGACCGGCGCAAGCTATTAGCCTATTGATAGATTTGGTGGTGCACCGGGTGAGCCCAAGTCACCCCTTTTTTTAGCAGCTGCCTTATGTTATGGTGAGACTCTCTTCCTCGTGTCATTACGAGGAGCCGCAGGCGAAGAATCAATCTCGAAGATTACCACGCACCGGTCAGATGCTCGCAATGATGAAAAGGTGGGGTGCTCGTGATAACTCGCAGGTGGCTAGACATTGCTTACCAATAGGGGTATACTAGCTAGCACGTCTTCAAAGCGGTGCTCCGGTAACCAAACAGAGGTCTACCAAGGATGGATGAAGTTATAATTTCCCGTGCCATTGTTGAAAGCTACATGAAAGACTTCATGGGAGCGATGGAGGCGGATGTTGCTGTAGCTGGGGCGGGGCCGGCTGGGCTTGTTACTGCATACTCCCTGGCGAAAGAGGGAATAAACGTGGTGGTATTTGAAAGACAGCTTCGTGTGGGTGGTGGTATGTCTGGGGGAGGGATGATGTTTAACCGTATCGTCCTTCAGGAAGAAGGCAAGCAGATATTGGACGAGTTTAAAGTTTCAGCCGAAGAGTATGAAAAGGGGTACTATATCGCTGATTCACTGGAGGCTATTTCAACTATCTGCTCAATGGCAATAAAAGCAGGGGCGAAGATTTTCAATTTGGTTAGCGTAGAAGATGTCATGATTCGGGAAGATGACAGGATAACGGGGCTTGTTTTGAATTGGAGCGCTGTTTCGTGGTCCAAGCTGCACGTGGACCCTCTAACTGTGAGGTGCAAGGTGGCTGTAGATGCCACCGGGCACGACGCTGAAATCTGCCGTATCGTGGTAGAAAAGATAGGTCCGAAGTTAAGAACGAAGACGGGGGGAGTCATTGGGGAGAAGTCCATGTGGGCTGAGAGAGGGGAAAGGGAAATACTGGAAAACACCAGGGAAGTCTACCCTGGATTAGTGGTCGCCGGAATGACAGCAAACGCCGTTTTTGGTTCTCCGCGGATGGGAGCAATTTTTGGTGGAATGCTTTTGTCCGGTAAAAAGGCTGCCCTGGTAGCTAAGCGGTTGCTTAAATAAGGTTAAGATTGCTGTGGCAAAGACAATAGCCGAAATCAACGAAAAAATCAGAAAAGGTAAGGCCGTGGTGGTGACTGCCGAGGAAGTGATCGGCATTGCTAAGCAAAAGGGCGTAAGCGGGGCGGCCGAGGAAATTGATGTAGTTACCACCGGTACCTTCAGCCCTATGTGCGGGTCCGGCGCTTTTTTAAATATCGGACACTCCAAACCGAGGATAAAACTCGGCGGTGGCAAGGTTTACCTCAACGATGTTCCGGTCTATACCGGGATAGCTGCTGTTGATATTTTCCTCGGGGCTACTGCTCTTCCCGATGATGACCCCAGAAATAAGTTCTATCCCGGGGAGTTCAATTATGGTGGTGGATACGTAATCGAAGAGCTGGTGGCGGGGAAGGACGTAAGACTTACAGCTACTGCTTTTGGAACGGACTGCTACCCCCGGAAAAAGCTGGAGACATTGATTAACATTGAGGACATAAACGAGGCAATTCTATTTAATGCCAGAAATGCCTACCAGAACTACAATGTGGCGGTCAACCTCTCCGATAAGGTTATCTATACCTATATGGGGGTGCTTAAACCGAATCTGGGAAACGCTCACTATTCTACTGCGGGGCAGCTCTCACCGCTGTTTAATGACCCCTACTATAAGACCATAGGTGTTGGGACGCAAATTTTCCTGGGCGGTGGAATAGGTTACGTGGCCTGGCATGGTACGCAGCATAACCCTACTGCTCTCAGGGGGGACAATGGCGTGCCGCGGCAGGGGGCAGGGACACTGGCTGTCATCGGAGACTTGAAGCAGATGAAGCCGGGGTGGTTGGTCGGGACAAGCATGCTCGGCTACGGCTGCACATTAACTGTGGGCATAGGTGTCCCGATCCCCATACTTTCCGAGGAGATGCTCGGCTATACTACAGTAAGCGACGCGGGCATTCTAGCACCCCTCGTTGACTATTCAGAGGCTTATCCCCAGTTGAAGTCGGATATCCTGGGAGAAGTTAGCTACGCTGAGCTCAGGAGCGGTCGTATAAAAGTTCAGGGCAAGGATGTCCCGACTGGTTCTTTATCTAGCTATTCTAAAGCAGTGGAAATCGCCAGTATATTGAAAAAATGGATAGAGAAAGGTGAATTTCTGCTTACCGAGCCTGTGACTCCGTTGCCTGGAGTGGAGTCAGGCATAACCTTTAAGCCACTCAAGGAAAGACCGATAGGGGAGTAATTAAGGAAAATGGATGTCTCCCGAAGAATAGTGCTTCACTTCCCGCCCAACATAACAGGGCAGCCGGTCGTTTACCGCCTGGTCAAGGATTTTGGTCTCACCTTTAATCTACTTAAAGCTTCAGTATCGCCGGGAGAGGAAGGCTTAATGGTCATGGAGCTGAGCGGTGACCAGAAAAACTATGATAAGGGCGTCAAATACCTCACCGAGGCCGGGGTAAGAATCCAGTCCTTAAGCCAGGATGTTGTCCGCGATGAATCACGGTGCACTCATTGCGGGGCGTGTATTGCCATTTGCCCGGCAGAGGCTTTTTCTCTGGAGCCAGAAACCAGGAAAGTGCTCTTTGACCATAACAAGTGTGTTGTCTGTGGATTGTGTGTTAAGGCTTGCCCCCCGCGTGCAATGATATTGCATTTCTGATCGAGAGATTGTTTCGGTTGACTTGGTCAGCCTGGCAATAACAGAAGTGGCGGGCTTAATCAAGGGGAAGAGTCCATGTATGAGACACGTTTCTACCGCCACTGGATTAAGGACAGCGGGTTAATTTCCTTTAATCTAGTAGTAGCGCAGACAGACTTATACATCCGCTCTCAGTGTAATCTGAAGGATAAAGCCCTTAATTCCGTGCTAAAGCACCGTGGCTCTCTGGAGGCATATATTGAGCATCATCCTATTTTCCTGACTACATTAGACACTTATCAAGCTGAATCTGAAGCCCCGGCCATCGTCAAAGAAATGGCTAGGGTATCTCAACTAACAGGTGTTGGTCCTATGGCAGCGGTAGCTGGCGCCATTGCTGAAGCGGTAGGCAGGGATTTATTAGCTTTCTCGACAGAGATAATTGTAGAAAATGGTGGCGATATTTTTCTCAAAATATCTAAGAAGAGGTTGGTGGGCATCTACGCCGGTCAATCATCTTTTACCAAAAAAATTGCCCTGGAAATTATGCCCAGAAAGACACCATTGGGTATAGGAACGTCTTCAGGAACCGTAGGACATTCTTTAAGCCTGGGCAGCGCTGACGCTGTTGTTGCTCTTTCATCTTCGGCATCTTTAGCTGATGCCGCAGCCACAGCGCTAGGCAATATGGTCAAGGCTGCAGATGATATTTCTAAGGCAATTAAAAAAGCTCGAAGTATTGAGGGGCTACGTGGTGTGGTTATTATTGTAGGCGACGAGATGGGTGTATGGGGTGAGGTGAAAATTGTGCCCCTTGGGTAGTCCCTTCTTTTTTGTCCCGGGCAGTGATAAAGTTTTAGACAATGAGTAACTTACCCAACCTCTGTGTGCAATTAGCCCCCCGGCGTCCTGAGGGACTAATACTGTCTAATCCTGTGATGATAGCTGCTGGTATAGCTGGCTATGGCATAGAATATGCTGAAATTGTTGATATACAAAAATTGGGCGCCATTGTCTGTAAAGGAACAACCCTTATGCCTAAAAAGGGTAATGTCCAACCACGACTGGTGGAAACCGCAGATGGTCTGCTTAATTCGGTGGGCTGGGAAAATATCGGTGTCGACGCCCTGATTGGAGAAAAAGCGCCTGTGTGGGCAGGATGGCAAGTACCGGTTATTGTTAATATTGCCGGGGAAACAATAGACGAATATATAGCTGTGAGCAGCAAGTTAGAAGGCGTGCCCGGCGTCAGCGGCATCGAGCTAAATATTAGCTGCCCCAATGTTTCCGCAGGAGGGATGGAATTTGGCGTCGACCCCAAGCTTGCCGCTCGGGTGACTTCAGCAGTTAAAGCTGCCACTACCTTACCGGTTATAGTTAAGTTGAGCCCCAATGTAACCGATATTAAGGAAATCGCTTTGGCCGTGGAAGAAGCTGGAGCCGATGCCATATCCCTTATTAACACACTGAAAAGCATGGCAATTGATATAAATCAAGGGAAGCCTTGCTTGGGAAATATTACAGGCGGGCTTTCTGGACCCGCTATCAAGCCTGTGGCTCTTTATATGGTATTCGAGGCAGCCAGGGTGGTTCGTATTCCAGTGATAGGATGTGGCGGCATTGCTTGTGCCGAGGATGCCCTGGAGTTTATTATGGCTGGAGCTACGGCCATACAGATTGGCACAGCCAATCTGACCAACCCTGCTCTCTCTCTTGATATACTGGAAGGGATAAAGCGTTTTATGCTGGATAAAGGGGTGGGAAAATTAACTGACCTTATTGGCGTTGCCCAAGATAAGCCCTGAGAAAGCTGTTATTTGGCGGCCACTGCCTTCTGGATGAAGCTGATTATGTCCTCTGTGGAAGTGCCTGGACCAAAAACAGCTTTTATGCCAATTGGTTGTAAGGCAGCAATATCATCCTCGGGTATTATACCACCAGCGATAACCAGGACATCTTCTCTTCCCTTTTTTCTTAAGCCTTCTATGATTGGTGGAAAGAGCTCTAAATGAGCTCCAGACAAGATGCTCAACCCAACCACATCTACATCCTCCTGGATAGCTGCCTGGACAATCATATCGGGGGTTTGTCGGATACCAGTATAGATCACCTCCATGCCGGCATCCCGTAAAGCCCTCGCTACCACTTTAGCACCTCGGTCATGCCCATCTAAACCAGGCTTGGCTAGCAGAACACGAATCCTACTTTTGGTCATAGTCTGCTCCTCTTCTTTAGATTTTCTGACAAAGCTCAACAAGCACCCCTCGAAGCGATTTGGGGTGAATGAAAGCTACCATGCCCTCTAAGCCAGGGCGCGATTTCTTATCAATTAATTCGATTCCCCTTCCAGAGAGGTGGCTAAGCTCCTTATCTACATTGTCAACTTCAAACGTTATATGGTGAAGGCCCTCCCCTCTTTTCTCCAGGACTTTGGCCATATTAGTGCCGGGAAGTGGTTCTAAAAGTTCCAGATTGGTGCCCTGGCCCAAGGAAAGGATAGCTGCCTTTACGCCTTGTTTGGGGACAGTTTCAACCTTGTCAACCTCAGCGTCGAAACAATCCTTATAAAGTTTTATCGCTTCATCGAGGTTGCTGACTAAAATACCGATATGGTCAACTTTTTTGGCCATTTCACCTCCTTTAAAGCCAGTACCATAAATCTTGAAGTCTGCCTCTCAAAAAACCAAGAATTCCTTTTGGGTAGAAAAATTCTTGCGCAGTACATCACATATCTCACCCAAAGTGGCGTAAGCTTCCACGCATTCAAGAAACGCAGGCATGGTATTATCCTTACTTCGGGCGACATCTTCCAATCGCTTAAGTGCCTGGTTGACATTGCTGTTGTCCCTGTCTTTCCTAACCTGGGCAGTCCTCTCTCTCTGTCTTTTTCCCACCTCTGGCTTAACTCGAAGGAGTCCCACTATTTTAGGGTAGGGAGAGACGAATTTGTTTACCCCTACCACAGTACGTTTGCCGCTTTCAATTTCTTTCTGGTAGCGGTAAGAAGAGTCCTGAATTTCCCTCTGCTGATATCCTTGCTCTATGGCAGCTACGGCACCACCAATGCTATCAATTTTGGTGATATACTCCTCGGCTTCCTTTTCCAGGCTATCGGTTAGATGCTCTATGTAATAAGAGCCACCGAGGGGATCGACGATAGTAGCAATGTCACTCTCGTAACCCAATATTTGCTGAGTCCGTACAGCTATAGTCACTGCTTCTTCAGAAGGTGGAGCGTAAGCTTCGTCGAAAGAATTAGTGTGCAATGACTGAGTACCTCCTAATGTCGCAGCCAGGGCTTCTAGAGCTGTCCGCACAATATTATTATAAGGCTGCTGTGAAGTGAGGCTACATCCGGCAGTTTGAGTGTGGAAGCGAAGCATCCAGGAGCGTGACTCTTTAGCCCCAAACCTCTCTCTCATAATCTTCGCCCAGAGGCGTCGTGCCGCCCTAAATTTGGCAATCTCCTCAAAAAAGTTGATATGGCTATTGAAGAAGAATGATAGCCTGGGAGCGAATGTATCTACATCAAGCCCGGCATCAATAGCTGCCTGAACATAAGCAATACCATTAGCGAGGGTGAATCCAATTTCTTGAGCCGCAGTGGAACCAGCTTCTCGTATATGGTAACCACTGATACTGATGGTATTCCAGCGAGGGACCTGCTCGGCACAGTAAGCAAATATATCAGTGGTTAACCGCATGGAAGGTCGGGGTGGGAAGATGTGAGTTCCCCGGGCAATGTACTCCTTGAGTATGTCATTTTGAGTAGTACCGTTTAATTTAACTGGCTCGATTCCCTGTTTTTTACCCAGGGCAATATACATGGCGAGGAGAATCGGGGCAGTGGCATTTATGGTCATGGAAGTGCTCACCTTTTCCAGAGGTATATCCTGGAAAAGAATCTCCATATCCCGGAGACTGTCTATGGCAACACCAACTTTGCCCACTTCGCCCTTAGCTAGAGGATGGTCGGAGTCATAACCGATTTGTGTAGGCAGATCGAAAGCTATACTCAGCCCGGTCTGCCCTTGCTCTAAGAGATAGCGGTATCTCTGGTTGGTTTCCTCAGCAGTACCAAAGCCGGAGTACTGGCGTATTGTCCATATCCTGCCCCGATACATATTTGGTTGGACACCCCGGGTGAAGGGATACTGTCCGGGGTAACCTAAATCTCGAGTGTAATCAAAATTTACCAAGTCCTCGGGTGTGTAAACAGTATCAATCTCCCGGCCAGAGCTGGTTTCAAATTTCTCCTGGCGCTCGGTGGCGCGTTTTAAAGCTGCAGCCAATATAGTTTCGCGCCATTCCTGCTTAGTATTCTTGGTCATGACTACCCCCCTGAGTAAAGAAAATTTACCCAATGAAGTCCATTGGGTTCAGTTATTACCTTGAGATGGAAATGGATAAATAACCCACACTTGTCATTCTGAGACCTTCGCATCTTGTCATCCTGATGACTTCGATTTTTAGTAGTACGAACACATGGGAAGTGCCTGAATCTCAGGGATTGCGTCATCACCTTAGGCTCCTCGCAACGTTATGAGTGTGAGATTGCTTCGGCACCGTCGTATCTCGCAATGGTAGAAAGGAATTGTCATTCTGAGCCCTGAGCCCTTTACATGGCTAAGGATGGTATTTAGAAATCCTTCGGCAAACCCATATGGACTCTCAGAATGACGTTACTCAACGCTCTCGCTATGTGCTATTGACACGGATTATGCCATACTATTTACTTTTCTCTGACCCAATAACCTTGCCCAAAAGGGGAGCTATTAAATCCATGGGCAAAGGAAACAGAATGACGTTGCTTCTTTCTGTGGCAATGCCTGCCAATGTCTGCAAATAGCGGAGCTGTAGAGCTGATGGCTGACTGGAAATAACTTTGGCAGCCTCGGCCAATTTCTCTGCCGCCTGGGCTTCACCCTCGGCGTGAACTACCTTAGCTCTCCTTTCTCGCTCAGCTTCAGCCTGGGCTGCCATAGCTCTCTGCATTGTTTGCGGCAGTTGCACATCCTTAACCTCTACCATGCTCACTTTTATACCCCAGGGATTAGTGCCTTCATCAACCACCGACTGTATCTTTTCGTTGAGCCTGTCCCTCTGACCTAGTAACTCATCCAGCGTAGATTGTCCGACAACGTTTCTTAAGGTGGTAGCGGCAAGCAGCGAGGTTGCCTTGATATAGTCGAGCACCTTGAGAATAGCATCTCCGGCATCGACCACCCGGAAGTAAATTACGGCGTCAACCCTGACAGTGACGTTGTCCAAGGTGATGCATTCTTGCTGGGGAACATCCATGGTGATTACCCGAAGGTCAATTTTCCGCATCATCTCAATGAAAGGTATAATCACGACCAGGCCCGGTCCTCTGAGGCCCACGAATCTACCCAGTCGGAAAACGCCTCCTCTTTCATACTCCTTAACGACTTTGAGAGCTGCCGACAGAAGTATTAGTACTACTACTGCGATAACAACATAAATAAATACGTTCATGGTTCCTCCTTTTCTTTAGATTTTTTGGTCACCCATAGTTTCAATCCTGCTACTTTGGTTATTGTCACCTCCTCTCCGGCTTCTATTTTACTATCTTCGGCTATAGCTGTCCACAATTCTCCTTCAGCCAGAACCGTGCCCCTGGGGTCGAGGGTCGTTTGCACCACAGCTTCCTTCCCTATCATGTCTTCTACCCCAGCCGAGAGTTTTAGCCTCTGGCCTTTTACGATGGCATAAATAATGAAAATGATAAAAGCCACGGCAAAAACTATCGCTATGATAATTGGGCCAGTCATCTCGAAATCCATAAAATCCATAAATGTCACCTTCCTATTCTTGTGATTTCTTGGTCACCCATAATTTCAATGCTTCTACTTTGGTTATTATTACTTGTTCACCGGGTGCTACTTTGCCGCCTTCCGATGCCGCCGTCCATAGTTCTCCCTGGGCGAGCACCGTGCCCGTAGGGTCGAGGGGTGTTTTGGCTATTGCTATTTCCCCGATCATTCCCTCAGCACCGGTGGCCTTGCGCCGTCTTTGCCCGCGGATAATGGCGCCGAGGACAAAGACAGCAAAGGCGGCAAAGCCTACCGCAACCCCGATAATTAACCCTATATCTACCTGTATCCCGGGGCTATGGCTGAACAATATCAGCGAGCCTATGACCAGCGAGGCTATACCTCCGGCTGTCAATAATCCGAAGGTGGTGGTGAAGTACTCGGCGATGAAAAGTCCCACGGCAAGCAGAATGAGTGCCAGGCCGCCCCAGTAAGCATTGAGCACACCCAGGGAGTAAAACGCCAGGAATAAGCTGATGCCACCAGCGACCCCGGGGAAAACCAACCCCGGGCTGGAAATCTCGGTAATCAACCCTATAGTAGCCAGGGTAAACAGGATGTAGGCAATGTTGGGGTCGCTGAGGGTCTGTAAAAATTTTTCAATGGCATTCATTTCATTTCTAGTTTGAACATAGTCCGCAGTGTTAATGACAACTTCCTCGCCATTGGCCAAAGTGACCTCCCAGCCATCGATTTGGGCAATAAGGCTTTCCAAATTGTCAGCTCGCAGGTCTATAAGGTTATATTCCAATGCATCCACATCGGTGAACGATTTACTTTCCGTAACTGCCAGCTCTGCTTCTTCCATATTGCGGCCACGCTCCTCAGCTATAGTCCTCATCCACTTGGCTGAGAACTCGACTATTTTTTGCATCTGGTCTTCTGGTATTTCCTCTCCTCCAGCAGCTACTGGATGGGCAGCGCCGATAGTCGTACCCGGCGTCATCGCCGCTATATGGCCAGATAGAGTAATGAAGGTACCCGCTGAGGCAGCCCAGGCACCTTTGGGGGAGACGTAAACCACTATGGGCACGTCGGCATTCATAATCTTCTGGACTATCTTCTCGGTTGAGTCAAGAAGCCCGCCAGGGGTATCTAGCTCAATTATGCAGGCAGTAGCACCGTTCTCCTCTGCCTGGCTGATACCCCGATCGATATAGTCAGCTATCACGGGCACAATTGTGCCATCCACGGTAAGGACTTCTACGCTAGCAGGGCTAGCGGCAGCGATCAGGCTGCCTCCTAAACCCGCAGCTATGGGAAGCACAAGCCAAACAAGAAAGAAAATCCTGAGCCCGGTTCTAAGCATCTCGCATTATCCTAACGTTAATTATAAACTAAGCAATCAAAAGCTACAAAATTTCTCAGGCTCATCATTGAAGCTGGATACAGCTTAGTGTAGAATAAGCTAAGTATGAAGAACCAAAAATGTAAGGGGATGCAGGACTTGCTCCCTGAGGAAATGTTACGCTTTCGTCGCATTGAAGATATCTTCCGGTCTTGTTGTCGTAACTGGGGCTACCAGGAGGTGAGGACGCCAACATTGGAATACCTCCATTTGTTTACCGCTATGGGAACACTTACTCCGAGTATGTTGAGCAAAGTATACTCCTTTCTCGATTGGGATGGCTGGAGTGGTGAGCGGGTCGTCTTGAGGCCAGATGGCACTATTCCTGTAGCCAGACTCTACACCGACAATCTGCGTGGACAAGAATTAGCCAGGCTTTTCTATGTGACTAATATCTTCGCTTTCGAGGGAACAGGGAAGGAGAACAGGGAGCGATGGCAATGTGGTGCTGAGTTTTTCGGTGGTGCCAAATTAGCCCCGGATGTGGAGATAATTCTGCTGGCTGAAGAGGTTATCCGTAGACTCGGCATCAGCAATATCGGGCTGCAACTGTCCCACGCTGGCTTGGTGAAGGCATTGCTCAAGGAGCTTAAGCTCAACCCCGGTGAGGAAGCTAAGATGACGAACCGCATTTTGGAAGGAAATTGGCAGGCATTAACCAAGGCGAAATCCATTAACCCCGAAGTCGACAGGCTTATAGCTGCGCTAGTGGACCTCAAGGGAAAATCGAGCAGCTTTCTATACAATATAAGAGCTTCATTCCCCAAAGTTTCGCAGGACTTCAAGGCCAGCCTGGAGGACCTCATAAGCATTACTACAGTGCTGGATAAGGTGGGTTGCAGCTATAAAATTGATATCGCAGCGATACATGGGTTTGAGTACTATACTGGAGTCTGTTTTAAGTTCCTGGCTGCCGGGGAAAAGATAGGTGGCGGAGGAAGATATGATAACCTTGTGCCCCTTATGAATGGAGAGGACATCCCCGCCTGCGGATTTGCCTTATATGTGGAACCTATAATGAAATTGCTCCCGCAGGAGAAAGAGAAAAAGGGCCAATGTGGGATTTTAATTAAAGGTAAGGAATTAACTCCGGAAATAGTAAAGACGTGCTTTACTGCAGCGGGATCACTTCGTGACGCCGGTTACCCAGCAGAGCTTGACTTCACGGGTCGAGAAGAATCTAATTACAGATGGACCGTTCTGGTTTCGGGAAATGAGCCCACTCCGTTTACGTTCACGGACCGTGTACGAAGGCGACGGCGAGATGCCGCTTCTATGGCGGAGATTCTTAAAGTCGTAGGCGAGGGATGAAAGACTATCAAGACGACTACATAAAACTCGCCTTGCCTAAAGGTAGGTTTCTATCGCCTACAGCTAGCTTGCTTGCCGAGATAGACCTGGGATTCCAGGATTATAGCGATAGAACAAAGCAATATCGCCTTCGCTCGGTGAGGTTTCCCGGTCTTGCCGCCAAAATACTTCAGGAAAAGGATATTTCTATACAGGTGGCTGTCGGGAATTACGACCTGGGTATTTGTGGTTTGGATTGGATTGAAGAACTTCTGGTGAAATATCCCGCAGGAGCTCTGGTAAAAATATCGAGCCTAAATTATGGGGAAGGCAGTATACATGCGGTTGCAAGTACTGAAGCGGGGATAACTGGCATCGATAAGTTATCAGCCCGGAGAAATGATTGTCGTATAGTGAGTGAGTATCCCAATCTGGCTGAGGCTTTTGCCTTAAATCTGAGAATGAGAAGGTTCAGGATTTTCCCTGTGTGGGGAGCTGCTGAAGCTTACCCTCCGGAAAATGCCGACTTAGCGGTGCTGTGGGGGAAGAGTGGAGCAGATATAGCAGCTCAGGGCTTAATTCCCCTCAAAAGGTTACTCCCGGTTACCGCCTTTCTAATAGCCAATCGAGAAAGCCTGGAGAACAAGGATTTGAGCCAGATATTGACGTGTTTTAGCTCCAAGCTTAACGCTGAGCCGCAGACATCAATAGACAATGGGTTTGACGTCTCTGAGGAACTAAAGGTTTCTCGTACCTGGTGGCAGACAAAGGAAATCAACCTGGCTTTGCCCGATGGGCACCAGCAAGCACCTACTGCGCAGTTTTTGAAGCAAACTGGACTGCCAATTCAGGGGTATTCTGACGAATTAATGAACCGTCGACCCTCCACTGATTTAGACTGGCTGGGCATTAAAGTAATCAGGCCCCAGGATATGCCTCTGCAGGTGGCTAACAGCAATTTTGACTTAGCGATAACCGGTGAGGATTGGTTGCGGGAACACCTCTACCGCTTTCCCTCAAGCCCGGTGAAGAAATTGTTTGCTCTCGGCTTTGGAGCCGTCAAAATTGTTGCTGCTGTGAGCCAGGAAATGCCTGTGACCAATATCGATGAAGTCAGGGCGCTTGTTCAGAGCAGCAAGTTAGCTCCTCTGAAAGTAACCTCGGAGTACATAAATATTGCCGACAAATATCTTCGGGACAATCACATTAACCCATACAGGCTAATTCCAACCTGGGGGGCGAGCGAGGCTTTTTTGCCTGAAGATGCCGATATGCTTATTGATAATGTCCAGACAGGGAAGACCCTCGAGCATCACAAATTAAAGATCATTGATGTACTCTTTCGTTCTTCAGCTTGTCTAATTGCCAACAGATATAGCCTGGCATCTTCCGATAAAAAAGAGAAAATGGAATTCCTTAGGCAGAAATTGCGAGCGGGGCTAAATTGACGAGTCTTCTTTTTTGTCATTGCAAGCCTTTTCTCCCGTCATTGCGAGAAACGAAGTGTAGAAGCAATCAACGCCGCGTGTAGGATTATCGTGAAAAAAGTCAAAGGATTCGACAAAGCCAGACAATTACTGACAAGGGAAAATTTCTGGGAATCTTTCACCACGCCACCAGGACTAGGAGCTCAAATAAAGCAAGTCTTTGGCGAAGAGCTTTCAGTTCAAGAGGTGGTCGACCGTATTATCGGCGAGGTTCGGGGTAAAGGTGATAAAGCCCTCTTTGATTACACCGAAAAACTGGATGGAGTTCGACTGAATTCCCTAGAAGTAGGCAGACAGGAAATTGTTGCCGCTTATGACTCAATAGACAAGGAACTTATCTCAGCCCTTGAATTCGCAGCCAGAAGAATACAGGATTTCCATCTTGCCTGTGGGCACAAAACCGGCCTGATTACCATTAAAAAGCACTTAAGGCAACAAATTCTCCCCCTACAAAGGATGGGCCTATATGTGCCTGGCGGCACTGCTGCCTATCCCTCCACAGTGCTGATGATGGCTATACCAGCCAGAGTGGCTGGTGTAAGGGAAATAATTATGGTTTCACCGCCTGCTAAGGATGGCAGGATTCCGGCATCCACGCTGGTAGCCGCCGACATTGCCAGGGTCGACCGCATTTTTAAACTTGGCGGCGCTCAGGCTATTGCGGCATTGGCTTTTGGTACTGAGTCGATACCCGGGGTGGATAAAATTTGCGGTCCGGGTAATGTCTTTGTGACCCTGGCTAAGAAAATGGTCTATGGCACAGTGGACATTGATGGTCTCGAAGGTCCCAGCGAGGTGGTAATTGTCGTAGATAAGAAGGCCGACCCTGCCCTTTGTGCCGCCGACCTCCTGGCCCAGGCTGAACATGACCCTCTGTCTTCAGTAATTTTAATCACCACTTCGGCTGACCTGGCTGACCAGGTGGACAAGGAAATCGATGTACAACTGGGAAAGTTAAAGCGACGTTCTACTGCTGGAACGGCTATTGATAGAGGAATGCTTGTGCTTGTAGATGACATGGCCCAGGCAGTGGAGTTGGTCAATCTCTTCGCTCCGGAGCACCTCTCCATTATGGCATCCGACGCTTCAGCTTTAATCCCCAAAATTCACAACGCCGGCTGTATTTTTATAGGTGAGAATTCACCCGTTGTTCTGGGCGATTATGTTGCCGGTCCCAGCCATGTGCTGCCCACCGGAGGTAGCGCTCGTTTCAGTTCTCCTCTGGGTGTTATGGACTTCCTCAAGGTTACCAATATCATCGCCTTGGATGAGCCTACCATGCGAGAATTGAGCCAGGCTGCTATGATAATAGCTGAAGCTGAGGGGTTCGATGCCCACGTCCAGGCTGTAGAAAGAAGACTAAAATGAACATCGAAAAGATTGTAAGACCTGAGCTTGTTACCATGAAGGCTTACATCCCTATCGAGCCTACAGAAGTTTTGAACCAGCGAGCTGAATTGCCTTCGCGTAAAGTAATAAAGCTTGATGGTAACGAGAATCCTTATGGATGTTCCCCGAAGGTCTATCAAGCTCTAGCCACTTATCCCTATTATCATAATTACCCCGACCCAGAGCAAATGGAACTACGGAAGGCTCTAGAGAAATATACTGGCATGGGCCACCAGCACATAGTTTGCGGCACGGGCAGCGATGAACTTATTGATCTTATTCTCAGGCTTTTCCTCAAACCCGTAGACGAAGTTATTAATTGTCCACCGACATTCGGTATGTATCCCTTTAGCACCGATGTTTGTGGAGGCAGGGTGGTTGATGTGCCCCGAACCGAGGATTTTACCCTTGACATAGCCAGCATAAAGAAGGCATTGACCGAAAAAACAAAAGTCATCTTTGTTGCCTCGCCTAATAATCCCACCGGCGACATCGCGACCGAAAAGGAAATTATGGAGCTAGTTGAGACCGGGAAAATTGTTGTCGTGGACGAAGCTTATTTTGAATTCAGCAATGTGACTATAGCCAACCTGGTGCCTAGTTATCCTAACTTGATAGTTTTACGTACTTTCAGCAAATGGGCCGGCCTGGCCGGCTTAAGGATAGGCTACGGCTTTTTCCCCGTAGAAATTGCTGGGTATCTGATGAAGATTAAGCAACCCTATAATGCCAATGTTGCAGCCCAGACTGCGGTGCTAGCTTCCCTGGCAGATATAGAGTATCTTCGTGTCAATGTTGCCAGGATAGTTACGGAACGGGACCGGTTATTTGGCAAACTGAAGGAACTGGACTGGCTAAAGCCTTACCCCTCCCGGGGAAACTTTATCCTCTGTTCTCTGGCCGAGGGAAAGGCTAAGGGAATCTGGCAACAACTGCGTAAAAAGGGCATTTTTGTGCGCTATTTCGATAATTCTAGATTGAAGAACTGCCTGCGAATTAGCGTAGGCAAACTTGAGGATACCGATGCTCTGGTTAAGGCATTAAAGGAGGTTAGATATGACTGAAAGAAAAGCAACAGTTGTCCGTGAGACTGCCGAGACCAATGTCAGGGTGGAGCTCAACATCGACGGCAGTGGACAATTCCAAATCACCACCGGCATAAGGATGTTCGATCACCTCCTTAGCCATCTGGCTCAACACGGGGTATTTGACATAAAAATCTCAGCGTCGGGCCCCGACCAGCACCACGTAGTGGAGGATGTGGCTATTTCGCTGGGCAAAGCATTTAACCAGGCGCTGGGAAAAAAGCAAGGTATTGTTCGTATGGCCCATGCTGTCGTGCCTATGGATGAAGCTCTGGCGGAGGTGGCAGTGGATATAGGAGGGAGGGTCTACAGTGTAATCGAGGCAGCCTTTAACGAAGCCAACATAGGTGATCTGGACGCTGATTTGGTCCGCCATTTTCTGGTCTCCCTTGCCTCCGAAGCTAAAATTAACCTCCACGCCAAAGTTCTTAGCGGCATCAATGACCACCACAAAGCCGAAGCCTTATTCAAAGCCCTGGCTCGAGCCCTGGACTCGGCCACCCGGATTGACGAGCGAATCGCTGGCAGGGTCCCCAGCACCAAAGAGGTTATCGAAGGATAAGAAGACACCTGATTCAGTCTCAAGGCTCTCAAAGGGTGCAGCTATACAGTGGGCTCCATTGTGTTTAAAATAATATAGAGTTAATCTATATAGAAAGCATGAAGCAACGGAGGTAGCAAATGCCAGAATTAAGTTGGGCCACCGTAGTCACATGGTTGATAGACCATGGCATCCGCATACTTATTATATTAGTGGTAGGAGCAGTGCTGTGGTTCGCCTTAAACAAGTTTCTCCCGCCTGTTGTGGGCCGTCTCATGGCGACGATCAAGGGTGAAAGCAAGGAAGGCATCAAGAAAAGGAGAGACACGCTTGTAGGTGTCCTGACTGGGGTGGGGCGGGCATTCATTGTTGTAGTTGCCGTAATGATGATCCTAGACGAGGCGGGCGTACCTATTGCATCAGTCCTGGTTGGCCTCGGCATCGCTGGCCTAGCCATTGGCTTCGGCGCCCAGTATTTGATAAGAGACCTCATTGCCGGCATGTTCATTATCATGGAAAACCAGTACAGAGTAGGAGATGTAGCCAGGGTAGCCGATGTTGCTGGGCTGGTGGAGGAAGTAACTTTAAGAAAGACTGTGCTCCGTGACCTCGATGGCATAGTCCACCATGTGCCCAATGGCGAGATAAGGGTAGCCAGCAACTTCACCAGACACTATGCCAGGGTCAATCTCAATGTCTCGGTGGCATATGGCACTGACCTCGACCACGCCATAAGCGTGATAAATCGCGTAGGGCAGGAACTGGCTAAGGATGAAAAATGGTGTAAAGTAATCAAAAGTCCTCCCCAGGTGCTGAGGGTTGATAATCTGGGCGACTCTGGAATAGATATCAAGATTTTGGGCGATGTTAAACCTATGGAGCAGTGGGCAGTGATGGGGGAGTTGAGGCTTCGCCTCAAGAAAGCTTTTGATGCCGAGGGCATAGAAATACCCTGGCCCCATACCAAAGTGTATTTTGGCGACCCTTTACCGGATTTTTCTAAGAAAGAGGATTAGTCTCAAGAAGTACTTCCAGTCTGCTGCTCAAATGGGAACTCTACCTTTATAATGTTGGATAGGTTGTGAATAAGGTAACCTGATGAGCCGTCTCGTCATGTTATTTATTTTGGGGCTCTCTGCATTGCTAGCAGTAGCTTGTGGTTTCTGCTGCTCAAATACTTCGGAATCTCCAAATCCCGGCAATTCGGATACCATTATCTATACGTATAATATAGTCAATACCTACCCCCATGACCGCCATGCTTTCACCCAAGGATTGATTTTGGAAAATGGCGTTCTATATGAGGGAACAGGGCTGTTTGGACATTCTACTTTGCGTAGAGTGGAATTGGAAACAGGAGATATTCTACAAATTCATGAACTATCAGATCAGTTTTTCGGTGAAGGCATAACCATTTATGGAGACAAGATCATCCAGTTGACCTGGCAATCCAATATCGGGTTTGTCTATAACAAAAACAGTTTTGAGTTACTACAAGAGTTCAATTACGCCAGTGAAGGCTGGGGCATTACGCATAATGGAACGCACTTAATCATGAGTGATGGTACGTCAACATTGCATTTCTTAGATCCGCAGACCTTTGAAGAAATCGGTCAGCTTGAGGTATTTGACAGCGGTACTCCCATAACCAGACTCAATGAATTGGAGTACATCCAGGGGGAAATCTATGCCAATGTGTGGCAAACGGACTGGGTCGCGAGGATTGCACCTGAGACAGGTCGAGTGATTGGGTGGGTGGATCTGGGAGGACTCCTCACTCCAGAAGATCGTAGTGAGCCGGTTGATGTTCTCAACGGCATTGCGTATGATGCAATGACTGCTCGCTTGTTTGTGACCGGAAAGTTGTGGCCTAAACTCTTTGAGATTGAACTGATTTCTCCAGGATAATTGACGATACCATCTTTCGAGCTAAGTTGCTGCCTGACCAGTGTTAGAGCTACAGGATTCTTTGGTCGCTTTTCCTTCGTTTTGCCTAAGGCTTCGACTTAATCGCTTCTGACAATGATGAAGAGCTACAGAGCAGACTTACTGTGTTTCCCAAGCTACTCCTCCAATAATAATCCATTATCCCGGTATCAGTGCCTCGATGTAAAAATTCCCGACACACTTGACAGTAATTATTGACCAGTTTATAATGCAGAATACCTAGTAATGCGATGTAGTTTTAAAAACCGAGGTTTACCTGAAGCGGATGAACGCTTGGGGGATAGTGGAAAAACATGAGTTCTGGAAGGTAATTCGAGGATAATGATTAATGAAAGATACACATACCCTGCGTCGCTTGGGGGACCTGGCCCGAGCCATCGCTTACCGGCAGGCGTTAATTAAACATGAGTGCTGGCCCCGCGCCAGACTTGAGGAGTTGCAGCAGCGCCGGCTAGCCGATCTTCTTGATTGGGTAACTCAGAAATCTCCCTTTTACCGTGAGTACCGCAGTACACACCGGCTTGGTCCGCCCTATAATCTTCGGGACTTCCCTATCGTGGACAAAAAAGCCTACATGAAACACTTCGACGAAATTGTCACTGACCCTCGGTTGCGCCTCTCCCAACTACAGGAACATATGGCCCATGTTTCCGGAGATGAATATTACCTGAACGAGTATCGTGTGCTTACTACGGCAGGTAGCTCCGGCCATAAAACGGTTGTAGTATTCAATCGAAAGGAATGGAGTATTCAGGAAGCGACAAGTATGCGGATTGCAGCCATGATGGGAGTTTTTCCCTTCTCAAGGAGACGGCCCACGATTGTTACCATCGGCTCTCCCAGTCCTCTGCACGATAGTTATCGCCTGCCTCTGAGCATGGACATCGGGCTTTACCGTTATTACGTGCTACCGGCTACTGCTCCTATCGAAGAGCTGGTTCAGCGATTAAATTCTCTTCAACCGCATATGCTTCGAGGTTTTCCATCCATGATTGGGCTGCTTGTGACAGAACAACTTCAAGGGCGCCTGAATATCAATCCATCTATTATCGCCGGCGGTGGCGAACCACTACCTAGTGAATTGAGGAAACAAATCCAAACTGCATGGCAAAGTTCTGTCTTTGACATCTATGGCACTCAGGAGGGACTCCGCGCTATGGAATGTAACCCTGGCCAGGGGATGCACGTCTTCGAAGATTTGGGTATTGTTGAGGTGGTAGATGAGAGTAACCGCCCTGTGCCCGACGGGACACTGGGACACAAGATTCTTTTCACCAGTCTCTTCGGCTTTACTCAGCCCATCATCCGCTACGAAATATCTGACATGATGGTAATGGCTCCAGAGCCGTGCCCGTGTGGCCAGCCATTCCGCCGTATTCTTGCCATCAATGGCAGGAATGACGACGTTCTACATCTTCGGGGCCGAGGAGGGCAACAGGTCGCCGTTCATCCCGTCCATTTTTGGAACGTGCTGGAAAGCTTCGCCGATATACGGCAGTACCAGGTGATTCATGAACAGGACGGCATCTGCTTGCGACTGATGTTTGAAGAAGGGAATGAACGCGTAGCTAGTAACGTCAGGGAACAGATGACACGGAAATTAGATACCCTGGGCGTTGATTGCCCGTCTATTCGGGTTGAACTGGTGACCACGCTGGAAGACCGCTCCCGTCATATGGGTAAATGGAAGAACATCATCTCCAATGTAAACCAGTCGATACAATAATCGTGAGTTATTAGCGACCGGATTGCTATCTGTTCCAGAAAGTTATACCTGCAGATGCTGCGTTATTAGGTGGTGAAAATGAGTTCCCAAGGTGATACATGGCATCTTCTTTATTAAGAACTATTATACGGGCTATATTGCCCATCATAAACAAAGTTCACGCAATAACCCTCGGTATCAAACCTCTGGGAAGAGATAGCATCATCTGCGTTGAGGTAAGGCGTCACAAGGGCTGTTCTATCAAGCTGGAGGATGGTTGTGAGGTCGGGCCGGGCGACCCTATAATCAAACTGCATTTCAATGATGCTTGGATTACTGAGAAACTGCGGTCAGGCTCAGGGGCAGGGATGAGAGGTTTCCCACGGGGAATTTTCTACTACTTCAGGGAAGGCTTGCAACTCCTTGCCACAGAAGTAGCCGATGGTAAATATGGTGGTATAGTTGCAGTGTATGGCTGGACTGTCTTTCATGCTCATGCTAGCCGGTTGGGATTTCAGGTCATCGATTTGCCGAACACCTTGAGGATAAAGCTGGCTCGACTCCACATCGCGGCACTGATGCAGTCTCATCATGCCCCGCGGTTTAGGAAGCATATAAGCTCTCGTAAATCCGTGAAGGTTAAGGCGGTTTGGCTCTCCCGAGCCCGACTCTTAAGAATACACGGCCAGATCTCGTAGTGTTTGCGCTTTAGTGATACAGAAGCTAAGGCCGGACCTGACCGCTGCCCCGGATAATCCACTTGTAGCTGGTTAGCTCTTTCAAAGCCATAGGACCACGGGCGTGAAATTTTTGGGTACTTATGCCTATCTCGGCACCCAATCCAAACTGGCTCCCATCGGTGAAGCGGGTGCTGGCATTGGCATAAACGCAGGCGGCGTCCACTTCATTGAGAAAGCGAGTTGCTGCCGAATAGTCTTCGGTAACGATAGCTTCGGAGTGCCCTGAGCCATATTTCTCAATGTGCTCCAGGGCTTCGTCCAGGGAGTCGACCACCTTAATAGCCGCTCTTAGCGACAGGTATTCCTTCCCCCAGTCCTCTTCCGTTGCCGGGACCAGCTTCAGGGACGGAATTGGTCTAAGTATAACCAGGGCTTGTTCATCACAGTGCATTTGCACCCCGGCTTTAGCCCACTCCTTGGCAATAGCCGGCAGGTAGGCTTGAGCAATCTGATTATGGACTAAGATGCAGTCCAGAGCATTGCACACGGTGGGACGCTGGACTTTGGCGTTATAGGCGATGGCTACCGCCTTATTCAGGTCGGCACTCTTGTCCACATAGGTGTGGCAAACACCGATGCCGCCGCTAAGGACAGGCATAGCGGCATTCTCCGACACGAGCTTTATCAAACCAGCACCACCACGGGGAATCATCAGGTCAATTATTCCCCTCATCTTGAGCATGTGGTTGACCAGAGTCCGCTCCGTAGATTCGATAAGTTGAATTGCTCCATCTGTCACGCCGGCCTGGTGGTAGGCCTCCTGTGCTACTTTCGTTAAGGTCTTGTTGGAATTTATGGATTCCTTGCCACCCCGAAGGATGACGGTATTGCCCGATTTCAGGCACAGGCTTGATATATCTATGGTAACATTGGGGCGGCTCTCATATATCGCACCGATAACTCCCAGAGGGACTCGCCTCTTGCTTATCTGCAAACCATTGGGCAGAGTTCGCGTCTCGAGCACCTCGCCCACAGGGTCGGGTAGAGCCGCCACTGTCTTAGTGTCCTGGGCTATGCCCTCCAGGCGAGATGGCGACAGCATGAGCCTGTCAAGCATGGCCTCATTCATCCCCGAAGCCTTCGCCTCATCATAATCAATCTTGTTGGCTGCCAGGATTTCGTCCTTTCTATCAATAAGGGCTTCAGCAATATTAAGCAAAGCCTTGTTCTTTATTTCTGTAGAAAGAAATGCCAGCTTCCTCGAAGCTGCCTTAGCTGCCTTTCCCTTTTCCTCCAGCTCTTTCACGGCTGATTTCATACTTCGCCCTCCTGCTACTTTTCAGCCTCAAAGTCCCCCAAACTTAATTAGGGACAACAAATAGCTTCTTAATGTAGTCATCTAACCTCATTTTAAGTAGAATTTGGTTTACAGAATATATCTTCTTATTAAAGGAGACTTTAGTTAGCCAGCCTTCGTTGCTAAACTCGTGCTGTATATCCGCATACTCAAATTGCCTATGGCAGTTTGCACAAACTAAAACTAGATTTTTGGGATTACTGCCTTGCGAAGCGTCAATGTGGTGAATTTCAAAATATGGAGTATTATCCCTTTTTAGAAACCAAAAATCGCATACTTGGCAATGACCTTTGTAAATATCCCCCAACAAAACTCTTAGATTGTAAGGTGTGCCTTCCTTGGCTTGGTCTAAATGCCTGTCAATATATCGTCTTTTTTCGATTGGCGTAGCATTTGCCAACCGATAATATTCGCTAAGCACGACCTTCTGTCTATCTAAATCAGTCCATTTAGCCATGCTTGTAATGTTCTCTAATACCTCTGCCTCACTCTCCGAGTTATCAAAATTACTTTGTAGTTCTTTAGTCTTTAGTATAAACTTGCGTTCGGGAACTAATCTATAAATGAAGTGTTCTTTATCCAACAGTTGAATGACTATTTCGTCACCACTTTGAATCTTACTTGCTTCAAACCAATCTGCCATACCTCCAATCCTACATTCACGAGTAGTGCTTTTGTAAGAAGAATAGTTTTTAGTGTGTAAAATTGGTGAATCGTCTAGATAAACCTGAATAGTAGTATTATAGGTGGGAAACCATCCTGCTAACGACATTGGAATAGCTATTAGTCCTTTATCTATACGGCTTTGAGTTATCTTGATAGCAGCATAGCTATAATTAATTGCACTTCTGCTTTCAATTACTTCTGATGTGTCCCAATTCATTGCACTCGTCTCCTTTTTCTCAAAGATATTGGTTCTCCGTATTCAGTTGAGCATCGCTAATAGAGCCTTCATCCTTTTCATTTGTAGCCTACTCCAAAACCGAAGTCGAGACCAGTGCCAACAACTTCTTTGCAGTATGGACACAGGACAGGCTGTTCCGGATCGGTAACGAGGCTATGTCTTGCGGTGCACTCATCATAGCCTTCCCCATTCCATGCCCATTCCTCGGTCATCAGGGCTGTAAACCAAATGCGGTCCAATATCCTATTACAATTTTTGCAGCGTTTTCTTCCTGCTTCCTTTTTAGCAATCATCTCTCATGCCTCCCTTAGTGTTTATAGTATCACCATATTATTCCTGTGAACCACTTCGTCGCCATAGTCGTAACCGAGGAGGCTCCCGATTTCATCGGAATGTTTCCCTTCGATGATAGCTAAATCAGCAGAGCTATAATTAGAGATGCCACAACCAATGTATTTGCCTTGCTCGTCCAGGATATCCACTATATCGCCGCGGTGAAACTCGCCCTCCGCCTTCATAATCCCTGCAGGGAGCAGGCTCTTATTGTGCTCCTTGAGAGCTGAGATGGCACCTTTGTCCACCGTGACCATGCCTTTGGAAGCTAGCCCACTGAGCATCCACCTTTTTTTGCTCTCCATTTTATTCACCTGTGCAGGAAAGAAAGTGCCTGTGTCTTCTCCCTGGCTAATCCTCATCAGTATGTTGGGTTCCCGCCCATCGGCAATGATTACGTTTACACCTGAAGAGGTAGCTAGCTTAGCTGCCTCAATCTTGGTGATCATACCTCCAATCCCCTGGCGACCGGCAGTGTCACTAGCCATGCGTTCGATTTCGGCATCAATCTTATCTACCCGGCGAATAAGTTGAGCCTGAGGATTGTAACATGGGTCGGCAGTGTATAAGCCTCCGATGCCGGTGAGCAATGCTAGAAGGTCAGCATCAACTAGGTTAGCCACCATGGCGGAAAGATTATCGTTATCCCCGAATTTGAGCTCTGCAATCTCATCAATAGCGACAACATCATTCTCATTGACAATGCAGATTATGCCAAGCTCAATAAGGGCCAGAAGGGTATTACGAGCATTAAGATAGCCACTGCGGTCGGAGAGGTCTTCCTTCGTGAGCAATGCCTGGGCTACGGTTATATTATACTGGCTGAACAGTTGTTCATAGGTATACATGAGCTGGCTTTGGCCCACCGAAGCCAGTACTTGTTTGAAAGGGGTGTTCTTGTTTTCTGGAACGTTTTTAAGCTTCTGTCTTCCCGAGGCAATAGCTCCGGAAGATATTATTATTATCTCCTTCCCCTGGCTATGGAGTCGAGCTATCTGCTCCACTAAACTTGACATAACTTGCAAGTCGAGGTGGTCAGCACCTGAGGTAAGGAGGCCTGTGCCGAATTTAGCCACTATGCGACGGTAAGTCATTGGCATAAATCTAGCAGTTTTAACTCATACTAACAACTCAGGAAAGGAAGAAGCAAAGCATTCGAGCAATCGAAAGGGGAATAGTACACTAGGATGTACAATCAGGTTATTACCGCATCAACTCCGCCTATTAAGTTTATGACAATGAAAATCTGGTCTGCTGATTTTGCTTACTCACCCAATACCTGAATAGCAATCTTTCTAGCCCGGGGACGATTATCGAAATCCACAAAGACTATCTGCTGCCAGGTGCCCAGAGTTAATCTTTTATTCACAAAAGGTATTATTAATGAAGCTCCAAGCGTGGAAGCACGCACATGGGAATGGCCATTCCCATCCCCCCAAGTTTTATTATGCTCATAAGGAATATTCTGGGGTATCACCCTATCCCACATATTCTTAAAGTCGGAAACTAGATTTGGCTCGTACTCTATGGTGGTTAATCCAGCCGTTGAACCGACTACAAATAAAGTGACTATTCCACTATTAACCCCAGATTCCTCTACCCTATTTGCCACCTGAGAGGTTATATCTATGATATCGCAATTACCTTTTGATTGAAGAGCAATGTCTTTAGTGACTACAGTCATATCCTTACCTCCTGCCATATGATATCGCCTAACTCAAATACAGGTCCATCGCGGCATACCTGTTTCAGGCCTTTCCTGGTATTTATAGTGCAGCCATAGCAGGCTCCGAAACCACACCCCATCCTCACCTCAAGGGAAACCTGACATTTTCTTCTTTTGAGATTACTTTGCTTCGCTCGACATGTCATCGCTGCCATCGCCTTGTACATATCCACCGGACCACAGGCATACACCTGGTCAGCCCAGTCCAAGAAATCAGGCAGGATATCCGTGGCCATGCCTTTCCGGCCCATGCTGCCATCCTCGGTGACGGGAATGAATTGGACTCCTTGATAGTTGATAGCTGTCGGCTGACAGCGCTCGGTATATAGCTGAGTGGCAGTACTAGCTCCTTGAATTAAAGTTATTTGGTACCGGGACGAAATATACTGCATCAGGAAAGCGAGCGGAGCGATGCCAATTCCTCCAGCTACCATCAGCAAGTTCCTCGCTCTTGGTTCGATACTAAACCCCTTGCCTAAGGGGCCAAGAATGTCTAATCGGTCACCTGTTTGGCGCTGGGACAGCCAGAGGGTGCCTTTGCCCGCTACCTTGAACAGGAGAGCAATCTCTCCGGATGAAACTTGATGGACGCTGAGAGGGCGACGTAAAGTAAGATCTCCGCACTGCACTGTGATAAATTGCCCCGGCTGAGCTGCCACTGCCATATCTGGCGCCTCAATCCACATGAGGTGTATGCCAGGCATGATCTCCACATTAGAGGCTACGGAGCACAAGGTTTGTTTCATGTTAAGAATTTATCCTATACTGTACGCGTCATTTTTCCTCTTTAGATACTCCCTGAGTGGTTGAACGTTAAATATTCGGCTACTATCTGCCAGCGCTTCTATAGCTACCTGAGCGGTATCTAATGAGGTGAAGCATGGTATCCTTTTTTCTGCCGCTGCACGCCTGATAGCCATTCCATCTTTTAGCGGAATGCGCCCTCCAGTGATTGTATTAATCACTCCGCTCACAGAATTATCTTGAATAACATCAATAACGTTAGGGTGCCCCTCGCTTAGCTTCTTGGTTACCATTTTTACTGGGAGTTCCATAGACTCAATCATCGCTGCGGTCCCCTCCGTAGCGTAGAGCTCGTGGTGAAGGGAATGCAATTGCTTAATCAGGGGCTGAGATTCATCTTTATCCTTGTCTGCAATGCTGAGTAGCAGACTACTTCCTTGAGGCAGCATCAACCCGGCAGCTAAAAGTGCCTTAACCAGGGCTGCCTCGAAGCTATAATCAATCCCCATAACCTCGCCTGTGGATTTCATCTCAGGACCAAGGTAGCTATCCACTCCAATCAATTTGGACATGGAGAAAACGGGAGCCTTTATGCCTACCAAGTTTTGTCTCCTCCATAGACCACCTTCATAGCCTTGCTCCCTGAGGCTAATCCCGGCCATAACCTTGGTGGCAATTTTTACCATGGGAACGCCGGTTACCTTGGAGATAAAAGGCACGGTTCGGCTGGCACGGGGATTTACCTCAAAAACATATACCGTTGAGCGACCATTTTCCATCATGATCACCATCTGGACGTTCATCAACCCTTTAATTTCCAGAGCCAGTCCGATTCTGGTGGTGTAATCCACCATAGCATTTACTTCGTCTTTAGTGAGATTGATTCCCGGGTAGATAGACAAAGCATCACCGCTATGTACGCCAGCTCTTTCAATATGCTCCATCACGCCAGGGATAAGAACCTTTTCCCCGTCGCAAATGGCATCTACCTCGACTTCTTTACCCTGGAAATATTTATCAATGAGCACAGGATGCTGGCTGTCCATCTCCAGAGCTAGTGTCAGGTAGCGGGTTAGTTCAGGTTCGTTGTACACGATTTCCATAGCCCTGCCTCCCAGGACATAGCTGGGACGCACTAAGACCGGATAGCCCAGGTTCCTGGCTACATTTAGTGCCTCCTCAATGGATGTCACTCCAGCCCCCGGGGGTTGAGGAATACCTAATCTGTCCAGGAAATCTTCAAAGCGGTGACGGTCTTCAGCGATGTCTATAGCTTCGGCACTCGAGCCAAGTATCGGCAAATTGTTGCGAGCTAAGAGCCCAACCAAATTAATTGGTGTTTGTCCACCGAGCTGGACGATAGATGCCGGAGCAGAGCCATTATTACTCTCATTTTCAAGTATATCTCGGATGCTTTCCTCGTCCAAAGCTTCGAAGTAGAGGCGATTACTGGTGTCGAAATCGGTGGAAACTGTCTCGGGATTAGAGTTGACCAGGATGCTCTTTATTCCTGCTTCTTGAAGCGCCCAGGCTGAATGGACGCAGCAATAGTCGAACTCAATTCCTTGCCCGATGCGTATAGGCCCGCTGCTGATAACCACCGCTTTCTTTTCTGGCAACGGTTCGGCTTCGTTCTCTTTTTCGTAAGCGCTGTAGAAGTAGGGGGTCTCAGCATCAAATTCGGCAGCGCAGGTATCCACCATCTTGTACACCGGGCGGATTTGCCATTCATGGCGAATTTGCCTTACCTGCTCCGGCAACCTATCGGCTAAAGTGCCCACTTGCTCATCGGAAAAGCCGAGCCTCTTTGCCTCCCATAAAAGCTCAGGTGTCAACGGTTCGGAAAGAAGCCTCCTCTCCATGTCCACAATATTCTGGAACTTATAAATAAACCAGGGGTCTATCCCGGTGACCTGGGAAAGCTCTTCGGGCGCGGCTTCCCTTCGCAGCGCCGCCATAACCGCCCATAATCTTAAATCGTTAGGGTGAAGCGGGTAGCAATCAAGCCCCTTCCCCTGGCTCCAACCGGGGTCTTCCCAGAGCAAGGTGCGTTTGCCGAATTCCAGGGAGCGCACTGCCTTTTGTAGCGCAGCCTCAAAACATCTGTCAATGGCCATTACCTCGCCAGTGGCTTTCATCTGGCTGCCAATTTGCCGGTCACCCGAAGCAAATTTATCAAAAGGCCACCTGGGAATCTTGACTACGCAGTAATCCAGGGCTGGCTCGAAAGACGCCAATGTTTTGCCCGTGACCTTATTGGGTATTTCATCGAGCCTCTTGCCTATGGCTATTTTGGCAGCCACCCGGGCAATGGGATAGCCAGTAGCTTTACTGGCTAAAGCCGAGCTGCGGCTAACACGGGGGTTGACTTCAATTACATGATATTCGCTTTTGGTAACTCCCTTCTGGTCGGGAGCCCATTTTCCCGCCACTATTGGACTGGGGGTCAAGGCAAACTGTATATTACAGCCACCCTCTATTCCCAAAGCCCTTATGATTCTCAGGCTGGCCGACCTGAGCATCTGGTATTCTTTATCGGTGAGAGTCTGGCTTGGGGCTACCACGATGCTATCCCCGGTATGCACGCCCATGGGATCAATGTTTTCCATATTACACACGGTAATGCAGTTATCGGCAGCATCCCGCATAACTTCGTATTCCAGTTCCTTCCAGCCTAAGACACATTGCTCCACCAGTACCTCGTGGCTCATGCTGGAATCCAGGCCATTAGAGACAATCTGTTCAAGCTCTTTCATGGTGAGGGCGATGCCACCGCCAGTGCCCCCCAAGGTGTAGGAAGGACGCACAATAAGAGGCAAGCCAATGGAGTTTGCCAGTTCCTTCGCTTCCTTTACCGACCTTACCGTCGCGCTCGCGGGCACAGGCTCGCCGATATCAACAAGAAGCTGCTTGAACAAAGACCTCTCCTCGGCCGTCTTTATTGTTTCCAAGGGTGTTCCCAGCATCCTCACGTTATATTTATCCAGTATACCGGCATCGGCTAACTCCACTGCCAGGTTAAGCCCTGTTTGCCCCCCAAGGGTAGGCAATAGCCCATCCGGTCGTTCTCTTTCAATTATGCGAGCCAGGACTTCCACGGTGAGCGGCTCGATATAAACGATATCGGCGATGCCCTCGTCGGTCATAATGGTGGCCGGGTTCGAGTTCACCAGGACTGTGGTTACGCCTTCCTCACGAAGCGACCGGCATGCCTGAGTTCCGGAATAGTCGAACTCCGCCGCCTGCCCGATGATTATCGGCCCCGAGCCTATTACTAGGACTTTAGATATTTTGGACATATTCACCACTAATCTATCCTTTTAAGAATCATCCTTTTGTTACATTACGATAAGCTGCTTCCATATAAGGGATATAGTCGCTTATGTCAAGGCTTGCTTGTTCAATTCTGACATAGTATTCACCATAGTCACTCCAGAATTTATGTTCAGCATTTGGATATGGATCGGTGAGATTTAGCTGCTGTGGTGCCTGCCCAAGCTTAAAGCCTAAGTGACAAAATTGACTACTAACCCAGTAGCTTATGAGAATCACATTCCTGGCACCAAATTTGAACGCGATATAATATTGGTTGAATCTGGGGGTTAGGCTCCATTGATTTTCCTGGCAGACAGCTACTATTTTATCGAAAAGGCTCTTTCCTATTTCTATTCGGTCCTCACTTATGCCTAGCTTAGTCTTATATTTCTCCCAATCCCACTCTTCTTGAGAACGCACCCTTGTGATTGATACTTGTTGCAGTGTTTTGTGGTCAGCCACCAGATAGCAGTTCTCTTTAGTTCCAAACCTTCTTAATTCGATGAAATCGAACTCAAATGCTGGTGTGTATTGGCTTAGTTCGACGAGCGCTGGATCTATTTGCGGAGCAGCGATTATTATCTTAGGGGTAAAACTAACATTATCCGTAGAGAGTCTCTTCTTCTCAAGTAGAAGCTTGATGCTATCTGGATTATTCTTAATCCAACTAGCGTAGCGCAATGTCTGCAGCAGTGTTTGATGCTGAGCTAGCCCAGCCTTTAATTCAATTAACGCAATCTGGGCCCCTCCGGCTATTTTATCAAGCGCTAGTAGATCTATTTTCTTACCAATCCCGGTGTCAACTTGCTCAGCGAACACTTCAATACTCTCCCCTAATACTTGGGGATTTTCCTTTACAAAAGGTTCTAGGTCATTAAGTTCATCTTGAAACGGGAATTCCCTAATAAGCCTCGCTTTTTCCGTTTTTGTTATTTGAAATAACTCTGCCATTAATATATTCCTCCTCACCATCTCCAGAGATCTCTCAAAATGACACTACCGCAAGCGGAGATTAAGCGGTTCAACCAACTCGGGAAAGTACTCCTTAACGTAAGAAGCCACCTTGACTAGAACCTGCTGCTCCATCTCCTCCAAAGGTAAAGGGGTGAACTTCTCGGGTATATCTAGCCCATGTTGTCTGGCGGATGCCCATATCTCTGCGTCATGTTTCTCATATTCCCGCCTCCACATTCTCTCAGTGAGTTTTGGGAACGTGGCGCCGAAGCTTATACCCGCCAAGAGCCATGTATCTGATTGTTGCAAGGCTACACCCAATCTAATTTTTCTTTTCGCCAGTCCCTTCATTTTTTGCACGTCGCGGAAATCAACCTCTGGTGGAGCAAAGGATGTTAGCCATAAATCAAGGAAGGACTCTGGCTCTTTTTGGTAGCATTTTTTGTAGTAAGCCATTCCATCGCTTGCAACTTTACGAAGGTATTCATAAACCCAATCTTCACTATTTGCTGCCTCCTGTCCTGGTACACCAAACTGCGCAAATGTTTCGGCGAGAGACTCAAGCCCGACAAGCATCTTTGCTATGACTTCAAGACTGTTACAACGAGCCCTCCCAAGGACCACACCCTTTAGAAATAACCATAGACCTACTGTCAGAAAATGCATAAGGGGAACGTCGTACCCACCAAAGAATCTTTTCTGTACTATACTCCCTATCTCTGTCATGCCGAGATGCTCTGCTAGAGTGGGTCGGTTTGTTTCGCTACTCATTTAACCCCCTCACCATTTCCAGAAATCTCTCGAATAGATACATATTATCTAGCGGACCGGGGGAGGCCTCCGAGTGGTACTGGATGGATATGATAGGCAGGTCCCGATGGCGAAGTCCCTCCACCGTGCCGTCGTTCAAGTTTATGTGGCTGACCTCTAATCCCTGCTTCAAAGTATCAGCGTCCAGGGCATAGCCATGATTCTGAGCGGTGATATAGACACGGCCGGTGGCCAAATCCCGCACAGGATGGTTGCCGCCCCGATGCCCAAACTTCAGCTTAAAGGTCTTAGCTCCCAAAGCTTTGCCTATAAGCTGATGCCCCAGGCAGATACCCATTATCGGCTTTCGTCCTAGAAGCTCTTTTACCGTGTCCGTGATATCATCAAGGAGAGCAGGGTCGCCAGGGCCGGGGGAGAGGATAATGCCATCGGGATTTAAGGTCAAGATATCCTCTGCAGAAGCAGTGCATGGGACAGCACTTGCCTGGCAGCCAAGGTGGCTCAAGATACGCAGTATGTTGTATTTCAAGCCGTAGTCAGCAACCAGGATTTTAAGAGATTGCTTCGTCGCTGATGCTCCTCGCAATGACTGGGAAAGCAGGGTCACAGTGGCAGGCGTATTGGATTGCCACTCATATTCCTTCTCGGTGCTAACCTGGTGAACAAAATCAGTAAAGTCATATTTCGGCAAGCTCTTCAGCTCCTTCGATGCCTCCTCATTGGTCATCTCTGAACTGAGAATACCCATCATCACCCCGCTTGACCTCAGGCGGCGAGTTAAGGCACGGGTATCTATGCCGCTGATGCCAGGAATGCCATAGGCCAGCAGAAATTCGTGCAAAGTCCGGGTGCTTTGCCAGTGGCTGGGCTGGGGGCAATACTCTCGAACGGCAAAGCCCCTCACCTGGATTTGCCTGGATTCAAAATCGGATTCATTGATGCCGTAATTGCCAATTAAAGGGTAGGTGGGGACAAGAATTTGACCGGCATAAGAGGGGTCCGTGAGCATCTCCTGGTAGCCGGTCATACTGGTGCTGAAGACTACTTCACCATAGGCAGTGGTCTCGGCGCCAAAGGAATGGCCTTCGTAAACCGACCCATCCTCGAGGACTAAAATCGCCTTCTTAGCCATGCTTGCTTGTTACCCTTAGGGAATCATCCATATAGACTGTCCTGCCATTTGCTATGGTTGCCATCACTTTGCCTTTGAACTTATAGCCATCGTAGGGAGTATTTTTACCCTTAGAGGCAAAATTGCGGCTATCCACTATCCATTCCCGGTCGGGGTCAAGTATGGTGATGTTAGCCGGGGCGCCTGCCTTTAAGGTGCCTAGTTCATCATTTCTACCAATGACTTTCGCTGGCTCACAAGTTAGCTTGGAAATCAGCCGAGTAAGGCTTATTTCTCCCTGGTGCACCAATCCCATTAGGCAGCCGGAAGCGGTTTCAAAGCCACTGATGCCAGAAGCAGCCAGCTCTAGCCCACAATTTTTATCCGCCAGCGTATGTGGTGCATGGTCGGTGGCGATAGCATCAATTACCCCGACTTTAAGCCCCTCAATTAAGGCTTGAACATCTTCTTTAGTGCGCAGGGGCGGGTTTACCTTGGCATTAGTATCGAAGGGTTCGTTTGAAGCTTTACCCATAATCCTTTCCTCGGTCAAGGTCAGGTGGTGGGGTGTGACCTCAGCGGTTACCGAAGTCCCTTCTTCCTTGGCATGGCGAATAAGCTCCACAGAGCCTTTGGTGCTCGCATGGGCAATGTGAAGCCTGGCCTTGGTCCGCTTTGCCAGAGTCAGGTCACGGGCTACCATAGCCTCTTCAGCGGCTGCGGGAATTCCTTTCAGTCCCAACTTAGCGGACATCTGACCTTCGTTTATGATTCCCTTGTCACTCAGAGTTTTATCCTCACAATGTTCAATGATTGGTAAGCCCAGGTCCCGGCTATACTCCAGGGCACTACGCATAAGCTGTGAGCTTGCCACAGGGTCGCCATCATCGCTGAAAGCAAGCACGCCGGCTTCAGCCAGTCCGGCCATATCGGTTAATTCCTTGCCTTTTCTACCTCTAGTGATACAGCCTATGGGAAGAACGGCAACCAAGCTATCCTGGCTTGCTTTTTGTTTTACCCAAGCTATAGCAGTCGGAGTATCTAAAGGAGGCTCCGTATTTGCCATGCAGCAGACAGTGGTAAAACCACCTATGGCGGCTGCTTTTGTTCCAGTGGCTATTGTTTCCTTATCCTCAAAACCTGGCTCCCGGAGGTGACAGTGGAGGTCTATAAAACCGGGGCAGACAACCAGTCCCGTGGCATCTAAATCCTGCGCCTTGCTCAGAATGACCGTGTCCCCGGCCTGCACAATCTTGCCCTCAGCAATAAGCAGGTCAGCAACCTGGTCTATGCCCTGGCTGGGGTCAATTATATGGCCGCCACGGATAAGCAGAAAAGTAGCTTTGTTATTCATTGTTTGGCGTAGCTGCTGGGCTTAAACTGCTGGGCCTGGGCTTCCTTTTTCGAAGCAAAGATAATCAGATTCTCTGGTTTGATCTTGTGAGCCCAGTGGCTATCAGCGCTGTGATATTTCTTGCTCTCCAATTTCCCCTCATGCCAATCTGAACTGGCGATATATTGAGGATGGAGCTCATGGTCGCAGTAGATACACCGCAAAGTTAAAGGCTCGAGACTTATTATTTTGAACTCAGGCTTTATGTACTTCACTTCTGTTTCCTGGTTCGAGACACAGTTTATATTAGGGCACTTAATCCCGGAATCTCGCTTGTAAACGGGATAATCTATCTTCCGTACAAAGGAAGCCTCTTCTTCAGAAATTGTAACTTCCTTGGCGCCCAATAATAGAGCCAGGAGCGCCATTCTGATGGGCATTCCGTAAGCTGCCTGCTTGAAATACATACTCCTGGGGTCAGCATCCACCTCATGGGTCAACTCGTCAACACGGGGTAACGGATGCATAACAAGTGTTTTCTTAAACTCTTTTCCTTTAAGGAGTTTCTTATCTACCACCGGGTAGCCTTTTTGCAACTCCTGTTCCTCCACTGTGGGCGCTCGCCTTTCCTTTTGAAGTCTGGTGACATAAAGGGCATCAACCCCCGCCTTCAGTTCCACTCGGATATTTATGTCAGGCAACATGGCAAGTTGATGTGGGCTAACTGGAGTCATGTATATGGCATTGATAGGGAAGAGCTTACTTTCAAGTTCTTGGTTCAGATCACTGCATCTTTTTAACTCACCTTTATATTCAGTGTTTAGTCTTCTTAGGACATGCTCTGGCATCTCAAGCTCGGGGCCGGGGCAGAAAAGAATAGTAGCACCAAACCTGGCTAAGGCATAGATTAAGGAATGTACTGTTCGCCCGTGTTTCAAGTCTCCCCACAGAGCAATTCTGAGTCCCTTGACGGTCTGCCTTTCTTTTCTGATGGTGTAGAGGTCGCACAGGGTTTGGGTGGGATGTTCATGGCTCCCATCACCAGCATTTATCACTGGGATGCCAGCGTAGTCGGCAACTACCCTGGCTGCGCCTTCCCAGGGATGCCTGATAACAATTATATCGGCGTAGCTCCCGACCACTTTCGCCATGTCAGCAATACTTTCGCCTTTAGCAAGGGAGCTTGCCCCTATGTCGACTGCACTTATGACACGCCCCCCAAGCCTGAGCATCCCAGCTTCAAAAGAAAGCCTAGTTCGGGTGCTTGGCTCAAAAAACAAGCTGGCCATGATTTTGCCCCGGCACAGTTCGGACTGCTCATTTGGGGCGTTCGCCATCTCGTCTGCTAGAGAAAACAGTGCTTCGATCTCCCCGTTGGACAAATCATCTATGGTCACTAGATCTCTGTTTGCCAGGTTCACTATGTCTCCCCCCTTCAATTTCCTCTAATTAGCTGCCTGTTGGCCAGACTCCCGATTATTACCCCATCTACACCATCAATCTCCTCAAGTTGAACTTGTATCTCCTCATCTTGAGAGCTTGGTATATTTTTACCGACATAATCGGCTCGGATGGGAAGCTCTCGATGGCCACGGTCGATAAGCACAGCTAATTGAATAGAGCTCGGGCGTCCCATGTCCATCAGAGCATCCATAGCGGCACGAATACTTCGTCCGGTATAGAGAACGTCGTCAACCAAGATTACTCGCCTATTTGCGATACTAGTGGGGATATCAGTGTAGCTCTTGTTCGGTGGCTTTAATTCCGAAGGTGAAATGTCATCGCGATAAAGGCCAATGTCCAGAGTGCCAACGGGGATCGGGGTTCCTTCGAAGCCTTCGATTATCTCAGCTATGCGCTTGGCTAAAGGCACTCCCCGAGTTCGCATGCCTACGAGCACAACACATTCCGCACCCTTATTCCTTTCTACAATCTCGTGAGCAATGCGAGCTAGCGCCCGCCCTATTTCCCTTGAGGTCAGGAGAACCTTTTCAGGCATCAAAAAACCTCCTGCCTTCAAACTGGCAAGAGGTCTCAATCGGTGCTTCTATTGCGATGTGCTTAAGCATATCTCCCCTTACCAGCCTCACTGGACTGATTTAAAGGCCTAACTAAATATTATGCCACAATTGTAAAAATAATGCAACTTTTATTCGGATCCAATAACTGTCAATTATCGGGCGGAGTGTATATTGTAGCGTTGCTATTAAGACTTCCCTTGGGCTTTGAAAAAAAGATTTATTACAACATCGTAGGGGAAAGGAGTAGCTCGCGCTACCCTTTCCCCTAACACCTGATGAGGCTTAGGTTTACTGTCGAGACATTCTGTGTGGTTCTGGAGTAACCGGTGCAGGAGTTTTCGAGCCACTATCCAGATTGGAGGCAGGGAAATGCTGAGCACGGCGTAAGAAAGAGGGTACGTCGAGAACATCACTGCTGCCTTTTATCAGGCGACGGAGCTCCTCGGCGCTGTATACGCCCCTGCCTTGTTGCTTAGCGAAGCCGGTAGCGATAACGGTAATTCGAACCTCGCTATCCATCTTGGGGTCAAACACCACTCCAAAGACTATGTTGGCACTGGGGTCCACTGCTTCGCTGATTACTTGGGCAGCTTCATTACACTCAAACAGAGTGAGACTTGGGCCACCAGTAATATTGAACAGCACCCCCATAGCACCGTCTACGGATACGTCGAGCAATGGGCTAGCCAGAGCAGCCTTAGCCGCTTCAGCAGCTCGACTTTGCCCGCTGGCTTTACCAACGGACATCCAAGCTGGGCCAGCGTCTCTCATTACCGATTTAATATCGGCGAAATCCAGGTTGATGAGTCCCGGGACGGTAACTACTTCGGAGATGGCCTGGACTCCCAACAGAAGAGCATCATCTGCTAACCTGAAGGCGTTATCCACACTTGTCTTGGCATCACAGAGCTGAAGAAGGCGGTCATTAGGTATGATGATAAGTGTATCAACCTTTTCCGAGAGCTCAACCAGCCCTTCCTCGGCTACTTCTCTTCTATGTGTTCCCTCAAAGGTGAAGGGCTTGGTCACAACTGCAATAGTGAGAGCGCCAGTCCGTTTAGCCACCTCAGCCACTACAGGAATGCCACCTGTGCCCGTGCCACCGCCCATGCCAGCAGCGACAAATACCATATCGGCACCCTGAATGAGGTCTTCGACTATGCTGCAACTTTCTTCGGCTGCTTTGCTTCCGATCCTATGATCGCCACCAGCGCCCAAACCCCTAGTCAATTTCTCGCCCAGTTGAATTCTGGTAGGAGCTTCGGCCAGAGCTAGCGCCTGACCATCGGTATTCATGGCTATGAAGTCAACGCCCTTTATCTCTTCGCGGACCATGCGAGTAATGGCATTGCAACCGCCGCCGCCAATGCCAATGGCCTTGATTTTTGCTGGAGTTGGAGTATAAATTTGTTTTGCCATTCTAACCTCCTTTCAAGAATTAGGCACGAAACAGCCTTCTAACGAGATTCATAAAGCTGCTCCAGGTACCAGCCCTTTTTTCTCTGTAAGTTGATCCTTCTTTGCCTCGTACCTGCCATAGGATAAGTCCCAGGGTAGTAGCGTAAGCCGGATCATTCAGGATATCGGAAATGCCATAGATGCCTGTACTCAAAGGTCGGCCTTTGCGCACCGGGATTCGTAACAGTGATTCTCCTAGCTCGTCAAGCCCGGACAGATTAGATGTGCCACCGGTGAGCACCAAACCACAAGGCGCCATGGTGCGATAATCGCTGGTGGGCATCTCCAGCAATATGAGTTGTAGCAACTCCTCCATGCGAGCTCGGATAATACTGCACAGGTCTTTATAAGAGGCGCTATGACCATTCTCGATTCCCACTTGGACTGTTTGGTCCATATCTGTAGTAGATGTGACATTGCCATATCTCCTCTTCATCTTTTCCGCAATATTAAAAGGCAGGCCCAAGCCTATGGAGATGTCGCTGGTTACCTGGTAACCGGCTACTGGCAGGATACCGGTGTGATAGATGCTGCCATTCTTAAAGACCGCTATATCTGTGGTCCCGCCCCCGATGTCAGCCATGATAACACCTGATTCTCTTTCCTCCGGAGTCAACGCTGCTTCTCCGCTAGCCAGAGGCTCGAGGATGAGGTCTTCAACATCAACGCCAATACTGCGGACGCATTTGGCCAAATTTTGTATCGAAGTTACTGAAGCAGTGACGATATGAGTTTCTACATCTAACCTGGACCCATGCATGCCTACTGGCTGTCTCACTCCCTCCTGTCCATCTAGGGCGTAAGAGCGAGGAATGGCATGGAGCACCTTCTTTCCCTCAGCGACAGTGACGTTACGGGCCGCAGATAGTACCCGTTTAAGGTCCTGAGTACGCACCAATCTATCCTCTCGGGGTATAGCTACTACTCCCCGATTATTCAGGCTGCTTATATGCCTGCCGGTAACCCCAATATAGGCAGAGTCTAAACGAACGCCGCTAATTCTTTGAGCTTCTTTCACTGATGCGGCAATTGACTGTCTGGCTTCATCCATATTGACTACGATGCCTTTGTGTAGGCCACGACTAGGAACGACTCCCACTCCTAATACTTCAATGTCGTCTTCTGCTTTGACATTAGCCACAATGGTGGCTACTTTAGTTGTGCCCACGTCAATAGCTGATATGATTTTCTTTGCCATGTTCACCTCCTTTTTTAATGAGGACGCTGCCTAGTTGAGTCGCTCGGCTATCCTTAATTTGGCGCTACGGCTGCGTGGGTTGGATTCTATCTCCAACGAGGTAGGTTTAATAACCTTCCGTGAAATGAGTTTCAGGGTGGGCACATGCCCACAGCGACATACTACTGTTCCCGGGGGGCATAGGCAGCTGCTGGCTGCGTATCGCATGAATTGTTTAACTATGCGGTCTTCCAGAGAATGATAACTGATGACTGTTAATCTCCCCCCTGGTCGAAGGAGGTTAATAGTTTGTTTGAGAGCCAGCTCCAGATTCTGCAGTTCGCTGTTGACCGCGATGCGAAGCGCCATAAAGGTTCTTGTGGCAGGGTGGATTCTGGCACGCTTGCCACTCAAAGCTCGCTCTACCAATCGAGCAAGCTCCACGGTGGTAGCGATAGGGCGGTTTTGAACGATGTACCGCGCTATCCGCCGACTATGACGCTCTTCCCCGTATTTTTCTATGAGCTTAGCCAACTCTTGCTCAGACAAGCTGTTAACGATATCCGATGCGGTTAACTCTTGCCGGGCATCGAACCTCATATTTAGGGGAGCATCGAGGTGGAAGCTGAAGCCGCGTTCGGCTGTATCCAGTTGCAGAGAAGAAACACCAAGGTCGAAAAAAATACCATCAACTGGATGAAAATGGTATCTTTTACATATAGCCTCAAGGTTAACAAAATTGTCATTAACTAAACTAACTGCTTCGCCATAGTCGCTAAGTTTATCTTGACTTACTTTGATGGCTTCGTGGTCAGCGTCAATGCCTAAAAGTCTTCCTGAGGGTGAAATTTTTTCCAGTATCGCTGCCGCATGTCCCCCCAGACCAACAGTGCAGTCAACGAAGTAACCTCCTCGTTGAGCCTGTAGCCCTGCTATAACTTCATCAAGCAGAACGGGCACGTGGACGGGTAAGGACATGGCTACAATCATTCACTATGCTCCAACTATTCTCCAAAACTCTCGATTATCTCTGCTGCCTGCTCTTCGGCCGATTTTTTCTCAGCCTGCCATTCACCTTCACACCAGAGTTCAACACAATTATTGGCACCGACAACAATCGCTGTATCCCCAACCCCGGCGTACTCGCGCAAGGTAGGTGGTAATGGTATCCTGCCTTGCCCATCGAAGGATGTGCTGAAGGCAGAGCCGAAGATAGCGCGATTCAACTTCCTTAAGTTAGCGGGAGTTACTGCCTTGGCAGCCAGGCTATCGGACAACCTTTTCCATTCGGCTACAGGGTAAGCAGCAATGCATTTCTCTCCCATCCCCTTGGCTAATATCACGCCCTCCTTCATCTGCCGCCTGAATTTTGGCGGCAGGGGCACTCTTCCTTTTTCGTCAACCTTATATATATACTCACCAAAAAACATATTAACCTCTCCCAGCTCTTACTCCAATTTTATGCGAGTGCCAATCTCTCAGAAATTCCTCAGTTAATTCCGTCAATTCCTGTTGCGTCCTATTTAGGCAATAGTAGGTAATACCTGAATCGCTTTTTCTGTCCAGTATGCCTTGGCTAACTAGACCCTCCATCTCTTTCTCCAATACAACTCTATCCATTCCTTGATTCACCGCAACGCACTCAGTGGTGAACTTCAGTTTGGGGTATTTCATACAAAAAAGGAGCACGCGCAATATATTAAGGGTGTGTTCATAATTCCCGTAGACACCAGACAATACCTCTGACTCCACACCTTCTGTCATAGTGCACTATCTTTTACCCTATTTCCCCACTTTTCCCCACAACTCTATTATAAACCTTATTCTTGTTTTGTCAATACCCTTTAGCGCTTTTTTTAAATTTTCGAACAATTTACGTCTTGGGGGTTGAGAATGGGGTGGTGTTATATATAGCCCAATGGATGCAGTGCTCCCTGAGAGCCAAAGTCATGGGGAAGCACAAGACTTTATTTTGTCACCGCCTGCGTGGTAAGATATGCACTTCGAAGGTTTTTATTGAGGGAATCCATGCGTATTGATATTTTATGTCTCTTCCCTGAAATGTTTGCCTCTCCGCTCAACGAGAGCATCATCAAGCGTGCTCGGGAACAGGGATTGGTGAACATAATGATTCATAATATTCGCGGCTACACCCATGACAAACATCATACTGTGGATGACTATCCCTACGGTGGTGGACCTGGCATGGTGCTCAAGCCTGAGCCTATATTTGAGGTAGCAGAGGTAGTAAAACAACAACTTGGTGTAAGTGAGATGCCTATCATATTACTCACTCCTCAGGGCAGGCTTTTTTCTCAATCTGTTGCTCAGGAGTTGGTCGTCCACCCTCATCTTATGTTAATTTGTGGCCATTACGAGGGTTTGGACGAGAGAGTGTGTGAGCACTTAGCTACTGATGAAATCAGTATAGGGGATTATGTACTTAGTGGAGGGGAATTAGCTGCCCTGGTTGTGGTGGATGCTATCGTTAGACTTGTACCAGGAGTGCTTGGCTCACAGGATTCCGCCAGCAGTGATTCTCATAGCAACGGGCTTTTAGAATATCCCCAATATACCAGACCTCCATCATACCAGGGTTGGTCAGTGCCCTCGGTTTTGCTTTCAGGAAATCATGGTGAAATTGCTCAGTGGCGACGCCGTCAGGCTATCCTGAGAACGGCGAAAAGACGCCCTGACCTCTTGGAGAAGGGCAATCTCTGCGATAAGGAAAGGAAATGGATGTTAGAGAATTTGTTAAACCCAAAATGAACCCCAACATTCCTCAAATTTCCCCGGGGGATACAGTCAAGGTTAGTTTGAAGACTATGGAAGGGGATAAAGAGCGATTGCAACACTTCCAGGGAGTGGTGATTAAAAAGAGGAAAGGCGTTGATGGTGGAAGCTTTACGGTGAGGAGGGTATCTTACGGCATTGGAGTGGAGCGTACTTTCCCTTTCCAATCTCCTTCGGTGCAGAATGTAGAGGTACTCAGGCATGGAAAGGTACGCCGAGCCAAGCTCTATTATATGCGCAGGCTCAGTACTAAGCAGGCTCGACTTAAAGAAAGGCGAGAGAGGGTAATAGAGCAAGCCACGGCTCCAGAAGAGCAGGCCGTGTCTCAAGAAGGTCAAGCCACGCTTCAAGAAGAACATACCTCTGAATGAACTATGCCGAGGTGGCAGTTAATTCACCGGGGAGCCGGTCAACTTTTTGCTACGCCGTACCGCCAGGGCTCAATATTAGTGCCGGGCAAGCAGTATGGGTACCCTTTGGCTCTAGGTTTATTCAAGGGATTGTGCTCCGAATATCAGACGAGCCTTCGGTTGAAGAAACCAAGGAAATAGTTGGCCTAGTTAGTGACTTTCCTTTGCTTTCCCCGATACAAATAAAGCTTGCCCAGTGGATAAGCGAACATTATTTTGCCCCCCTTTTCGATGCCCTGGCTTTAATGCTACCTCCAGGATTTGAGAGACGGGCTATTACATGCTTTCAGCTAACAGATTCCCAGGTAGATTTGCCACTGACACTGGAACAAAGGCAAATCCTTGATATTATGAGAGTAGAGGGGAAGGCAAGCTTGCCTGAGCTGGAAAAGACAATTGGCAAAAGAAAAGCCAGGCAGATCACCGACCAGTTGCTAGACCGTCAGCTAATTATAAAAACTCTGGAATTAGAAAAGGCAAGAGTAAAGCCGAAAACGCTTCCTTATATTAAGCTAATAGCTGACAGAGAAGATATTGAAGCGGAGAAAGCTCACCTGGATAAGTCTAGAGCCCATAAACAAGCAGAACTCCTAGAATTTATGACCGGGCAGACTCAGCCTATTTCAATTAGCGAACTGAGGAAACGGTTCAATTGCTCTCTGGCCACTATTAAAGCCCTGGAGAGTCGTCATTTGATCTCAGTGGAAAGGCTCAGAGTAAGACGTGACCCATTATCTGACCTCAGCCTCATGACTTCTCCAGCTCCAGTTCTCACTTCATCTCAACAAGCTGCCTGGGAATCGATCCAAGATGTCATTGTGAAGAAAGCGGTGCAACCTAGCAGGCCCCCGGTTTTCCTCCTTTTTGGCGTCACTGGCAGCGGGAAGACCGAGGTTTATCTACGGGCCTTAGCTCAGGTTATTGCCGCTGGTAAGCGAGGCATTTGTCTTATCCCGGAAATCGCTTTGACCCAACAAACTGTAGAGAGATTTGCTAATCGCTTCCCCGGGCGTGTGGCAGTAATGCACAGTGGCCTTTCCTTGGGAGAACAGTTCGACGAGTGGCAATGGATAATGGAGGGAAACTGCGACGTCGTCATCGGACCGAGGAGCGCCTTGTTTGCGCCCCTGCCTAGCCTCGGTCTTATCATTATCGATGAGGAGCATGAATGGACATATAAACAAGAAGATAAATCGCCTCGTTATCATGCCCGCGACGCGGCCGTTAGATTGGCAAAACTAAGTGGTGCTGTTGTTATCCTGGGCAGTGCTACCCCTGATATTGGCAGTTTCCATAAGGCACAGCAAGGCGAATATCAGCTTGTAGAACTAAAGGAAAGAATTACTCCTCGTGGTTATTCCCCTCTCCCCGAAGTAAACATAGTGGATTTAAGGGAAGAACTTAAAGCCGGAAACACAAGCTTGCTTAGTCGTTCCTTATTAACTGCCATGAAAGCAACCTTGGCACAGAGCGAGCAGATAATCCTTTTCCTTAACCGTCGGGGCACAGCTACCTTTGTTCGATGTCGTGACTGTGGCTTTGTCTTTCGCTGCCCCCGCTGTTCCATAGCCCTTACTTATCATTCAGCGGAGAAAAGGCTAATTTGCCATCGCTGTCGTTATTCTGTTCCCGTACCTCAGACCTGTTCCCGGTGTAGTCGGCGTAATCTCAGGTTTCTGGGCATTGGCACGCAGAGAGTAGAAGAAGAGATAAGGCATTTCTTCCCCCAAGCAGAATTGCTTCGCTGGGACAGAGATGTGATTACCGGGAGATATGCTCATGAGGAGTTGTTAAGGAATTTTCGTGACCACAAGGCAGATGTGCTTATTGGAACCCAGATGATAGCCAAAGGATTAGATTTGCCTCAGGTGACCCTGGCCGGGGTAATAAGTGCTGATACCGGCCTGAATTTCCCTGATTTCCGGAGTAGCGAGCGTACTTTTCAACTCCTGTGCCAGGTAGCTGGCAGGGCTGGGCGTGGTGTTAAAGCCGGAAAGGTTATCATCCAGACTTATTCTCCCGATAATTACACTATTGAAGCTGCTGCCAGGCATGATTATCTTGGGTTTTATTATAAGGAAATAGATTATCGCCGCCGATACAATTATCCCCCTTTTAGCCAGTTAGTCCGTTTAGTTTACAGCCATACCAACGAAGAGCTATGTCGCCGTGAGGCAGAGAGAGTGTACCGTCTGATTCTTGATGAGAAGACAAGAGAGGGCATGGTTAACTTCAATATAATTGGTCCTGTGCCTGCTTTTGCCTTCAGAGCCAGGGGCAGGTATCGCTGGCAACTTTTCCTCCGTGGCCCTGACTCAACCCGGATGTTATCTCGGCTCACTTTGTTGCGGGGCTGGACTGTAGATGTCGACCCGGTAGGGATAGTTTGATCCCCTGCAGCCTGCTGCAGGGCCCGGCTGCAAGGTCCGGCTACAGGGGATCTGCAGTCTTGGTTTGACAGCGGTTGTATTAAACAACGGGCTGCCAACTCAGGAAGGGATAGGTCACAGTGTCAACGATATTCCAGGTGTAGGTGGGGTTGGTCTTGCCAGGGGCAACGGTAGTTATGTTCCACGCCGTCCCTGTGAAAGTGGCGATGTCCATCATTTCCTCGGTGGTCTTGCCGGTCCCTCAATCTGAATTAGCCTGTCCACTGGTTTGGGTGTCCCAGACGGAGTTGCTCACAACACCATACAAATTCTGTCCCACTAGACCGCCAATATGCTCATCTCCAGTCACGCTGCCTGTGGAATAGCACTTACTCACAGTGCCCTCATTCCTTCCCACCAGACCGCCAACATAATCATCGCCAGTCACACTGCCGGTGGCATAGGAATCGCTCACGGTGCCCTCATTTGATCCCACCAGACCGCCAACCCAGAAGCCACCACTTATAATCCATTTGTTGCCAATCACGGTGCCGGTAGCATAGGAATCGCTCACAGTGCCATCGCCATCGGGAACCACATTGGCATGTCCAATATTACTGGCGGCCTGTTCTAGAGAAGCCATAGGCAACAGGAAATTATCATAGGTAATCTCAGTTCTGGCCTGGGAGACAGGTTAAGTACCAACGGCGGCCAGGACAACATTGTCCGCTTTGGCCATTGCTGTCGCCAGCATTTCATCCTCGGGGGAACTATCGGTGAAGATGACATCAAAGCCGATTACCTTGGCTCCAGCCTGGCTTAAGTTATCGATAGCTTAGGCATGGAGACCGCGTGGCCAATCTGCCCACCGTCCATAAGTTTCAAGAGTATTGTCATCAATACCAGCGATAACAATATTGGGAGATGGAGGTTGAGAGGTGAAAAGCTGGTCTGACAACCACAGATTGATGCTATAGAATGGTTGAACCAGTAAAGCCACAAGAGTAAAGAGGCAACCCACCCCTAAGATTACTAAAGTATGATGAAGGCGTTTGCGTCGGTGTCTGGCTCTTCTGCCCTTAGATGAGGGATTAGTAGCAACCAATAATTATCCTAATCTTCTACCCATTTCCTGTCATAGGTTTGAAATGAGTTAGGAATCAAGATGAGTGAGAACTACTATTCGTACCAGTTTTCCGGGGAGCCTGTTTTATAGTAGTCATCGAAGTCTGGGTATGGATTCGTAATACGCTCACCTTCCTCTGGTGCTTCCCAGCCGGTCACAGGAACAACTAGAACGTAGGGTACATCGTATCCTCGGGGCCATGGCAATGGTGAAGTAGCCGGCTGCCAGTCTCCAATGTGATACTCAGTGTCCGTGGTACGGTTGTTCATGTATGGGTCATAGTAAGTAAAGATAGGGGCAAGATCCCACCGCGGTGGTTCTGGCGTTGGGTCATATGACTCACATCCGCTGGTGATTTCGATATTGATTGTGATAGTGTCTCCCAACGTGTAATAGTCACTGTCGAAGAGCACTATATCGAAGTTACCTTGACCTGATGCGTTCATCACTTCTGGTGTCTCTGTCCCTTGTGCTACCGTGGTTCTCGTAATTGTGTAGTTGTAAGCGGTGCTACTGGACAGCGTCCTTAGGATGTGAATGTCATGAATATCATTAGCTAGGTAAACCACTGACTCAAATGTCATGCTAATAGTGTGTAGGCAATCGCCAAGATAGACTTCCTCAATGGACATGCTCATGCCAAAATCATTGTAGTCAAAATCACCACTTTCGCTGTCCTCATATCCTACATAAGCTGTTCCGTTCCCTCCGGCGAACAGGCCGAAGTTAGCGGTGATAGTGTATGTGCTGTTCATGGTGATGGTGGTTTCAGCGGCGTCGATGTCGGCGATAGTACCTACATCGCCGGACCATTCGACAAAGCTGTAGCCCTCCTCTTCTTCTGCCACCAGGTCAACCACCGTACCGCAGTCGTAGGGAAAAGTGCCCTCGCCGGGAGAGCTTACGTCGCCACCATCTGTGCTGTCTGCTGTAAGGTTGTAGCTCAGCAGGGCAAAGTTGGCGGTCACATTCTTAGCTCCATCCATGGTGATGGTGGTTGTGGCAGAGTTGGGGTCGGCGACAGTGTCGCCGGTCCAGTTGACGAACTCGTAACACTCGTCGGCCTCAGCCACCAGGTCAACCACCGTACCACAGTCATAGGGAGAAGTATCCTCGCCGGGAGAGGTTACCTTGCCACCATCTGTGCTGTCCGCTGTAAGGTTGTAGCTGAGCAGGGCAAAGTTGGCAGTCACATTTTTAGCTCCATCCATGGTGATGTTGGTTGCAGCAGAGTTGGGGTCGGCGACAGTGTCGCCGGTCCAGTTGACGAACTCGTAACACTCATCTGCCACGGCCTCCAGGTCGACCACTGTTCCCTTGTTATAAGGGGAGCTATCTTCTCCAGGAGTGGTTACCGACCCTCCAACTGTGCTGGAGGTAGTAAGGACGAATTGTCCCGGAGGTATCTCTTCAAAGTTGGCAGTGATAGAGTAGTCTCCCATCATGGTGATGGTGATTGTGGGGGCGTTGGTATTAGCAATGGTGCCCACATCGCCAGACCAGTTGACAAAGTAGTAGCCCTCCTGAGCCGCAGCCACCAGGGCAACCACCGTGCCGCAGTCATAAGTATAAGTATCCTCCCCAGGAGAAGTTACTGCACCACCATCTGTGCTACTTACTGTAAGGTCGTAGCTCAGCAGGGCAAAATGGGCGGTTATACTCTTAGCTTCATCCATGGTGATGGTGGTTATAGGAGAGTAGGGGTCGGTGACATTGGCGCCGGTCCATTTTACGAACTCGTAACACTCATCCGCCACGGCCTCCAGCATGACCACCGTTCCATCGGCATAGGTCCCCTCACCGGGGATAACTACCTCGCCGCCTCCACTACTGGAAGTGTTGAGTTCGTATTCAGCAGGAGCAGAACTACAACTACCATCACAGCTTGCCAGCCCCATAATTAAGACTCCCACAATTAATAACGGGCCAAATCTTTTTATGTATTTGCGTATCCTCGAACTCCTCTTCATATGTAGCCTCCTTTGCAGCAGTTCAATTTCCCCGTAATCCTCATTAGAGCTTCAGTGAAAAAATAGCCCAGCTCATATTTCCATATGTGCCGGGCTGAGTATCGTGGTAACTTCCGAACCTATCTGGCGCAAACACTTACCCCCACCTGGATATCAGTCTTTAATACTGATTCTTATTAAAACTATTCTTAATTGAGGCTATTATATCGCTATTATTGGAGGGATTGTCAATAGTTTTTCTGATTTTCCGAGATTTTCCCATAATTTTGTCCGCATTCGGTAAAAAAGATCCATAAATTGGGTGGTGGAGGCTGAACAATAGATGTCGACCCGGTAGGTATGGTTTGATTATATTCCGATTCCGGTGGGATTTCTGTGGCGGTGACCAATATTAGGCCTTGCCATTTTGCTCTTTTTGAAGTGAAGTATATTACTGTTCTCACTCTGCCAATATAGGCTGAAAAGCCCACAAATTGACAGCCTGTCTGTTAGCTGTGGTATAATATTTAGAGTGGTGTAGGCTTGCTGGTGCAGTGTGAATCTAGGGGTTATTTCGATTTTTGCTAGATTCAATCCGGTAAATAAACACAACCTATATACATATGATGTCGGGTTTTTACCCTGCCACGGCATATTCTACCCTGATGACAAAATTACCTGCCAAATCAGGGTTAAATCGCCTGAAAAAATTTAAGAAAGGAGGTGAAATATAGCTAAGTACTGACTGAAAACAGAACGACGGTATTAAGACAGTATAAAGCAAAAGGAGGATAGTATATGAGAAAGGTATTGCTAATAGTAGTATCTGTGTTCCTTATAGCAAGTATAGGCTTATCCTGTGCACCGGAGCCAGAGCCAGAGCCGGAACCGGAGATTCTATGCACCATCATCAGGGACGACTACGGAGTGCCCCACATTTTCGCGGACACGAAAGAGGGCTTGGGTTTTGGAGCCGGCTATGCAATGGCTCAGGACAGGCTCTGGCAGGCGGATGTCCTGAGGAGAGCCGCTTCCGGACGTCTCGCTGAGTTCGGCCTGGCAACAATAGAAGAGGATGCTGCAACCAGAACACTGTGGTATAGCCAGGATGAGCTACAGGAGATTTATGATGATTGGAACCCGGGTGCAGGCAACGAGCACCTCAAGTCGATGATCGAGGCTTACGTAGACGGCATAAATGCTTATATTGAATATGCCGTGGACAATATATCTCTTGTACCTGCTGAATATATGGCGCAGAGTCTGCTGTCTTATCTCGAACCATTCACGGTCGCAGATGTGGTAGGCATTACGGTGCTCATGGGCTGGCAATTCGGTGGAACGGGTGGTAACGAAGGCGATTTTTACGAGGCTCTATTAACCCTTCAAGCTATGCATGGAGCTACAAACGGGACAGCCATCTGGGACGATTTGTTCCCCCTGGATGACACCAGTGCACCTGTGACGATACCCGGTGGGGGTTGTCTCGGATCTTTTTCAACGGGTATAACTGCGCTAGATGTACCGGATAACCTTGTTGGACTCTTTGAACAGTATGAGGAGTTCCGGACAGCTCACGATGAGCTTTTTAAGTCGCTGGGTATACCGACGAAATTTGGAAGCAACGCTGTGCTTATCAGTGATGAACTATCGGATACCAACAATACTCTTGAGTTGGGAGGGCCGCAGATGGGCTACTCGATTCCGCAAATTGTCTACGAGCTGGGATTGCATGGCGATGGGATCAATGCTGTGGGCATGGCATTCCCCTCTGCAGGCCCATTCATTTTAATTGGTGTCAGCGAATATGGCGCCTGGACGTCAACCACTGGCGCTTCCGATGTCATAGATCCCCGAATCTTGGCATTGAATTCTACGAACCCATTACAGTACTGGCACGACGGCGCCTGGGTTGATATGGAGGCACGAACGGAGACAATCTACGGATTCAAGAAACAGACTTCCCAGAATGTGACCTGTTATCGTTCCGTCTATGGCCCTATTATTGACATAGATCTGGACACATTCCAGGCTATCACCCTGCATACCCCCTTCTTCAAGAACGAGATTGCTGGCGAGCAAGGGTGGCAGCTCTTCCAGGAGGCAACGGACATTGACGAATTCGAAGCGGCAGTAGAACTTGTCTGGCCTAACCACAACTTCTACTGGGCAGACACAGAGGGCAACATCGGATACTGGCATGCCGGTCGCTTCCCGGTAAAACCGGAAGGTGCCGATCCCAGGCTACCCCTATTGGGTGACGGAACACAAGAGTGGGTTCGTGTTACAGATCCTGAAGAAATGCCCAGGTGCATAAACCCCGCCCAGGGCTGGCTTACCAACTGGAACAACAAGCCAATCGCCGGCTGGGAATACGCAGAAAGTGATTTCCATTGGGGCGAGGGTCACCGCGTGAAGACGCTAATGGATGTCCTGACCTACTACGAGACCGTGGTGGGAGAAGTAACATTCGCCGACTTGAATACCTTCAACCAGATTGCAGGGTATAACGATATCAACGGAATGAACTTCGTCAGCTACTTAATAGATGCAGCCGAGGGGACCGGTAACGTAACAATTGAAGCAGCACGGAATCTACTCATAGACTGGGCTACGTTTTCTTCTCTACCCCACAGCCGTGTCGATCTCGTGTCACCGGCCTGGCCTTACGACGAAGATCCTACTTATGACCATCCCGGTCTGACAATCTTCAACGCTTGGTGTGACAAAATTATTCCCGAAATATTTAACGGAATTCTTCCGTCGAGCCTCATAAATCAAATCGACAATTATCCCAGCCTCTTAATCCGCGTTTTTGAGGAAGTAACCCTGAATTATGATTACCTCGGGGCGAGAGACAGGGATGAATTGATTATCGATGCTTTGCAGGATGCCATTGCTGAGCTAGAGACTGAATATGGCTCAAGCAATATGACCACCTGGCTCACCCCGGTGCGGATGCAAGACTACGACGAGATGGGAGCTCTGCCGGGAGACGATATTCATCCCTATATGAACCGCGGCACCTATAACCAGATTGCCGAAATGCTCGCCGGGGACCTGCCGAATGCGGTAAACGTAATTCCACCGGGACAGAGTGGATTGGTGGTACTTCCTGGAGTTCCCAGCCCCTACGTCGCGGATCAAGTACCGCTGTACGCAACCTGGACATACAAGCCCATGTCATTCACTCGCGCGGCAGTCGAGGCACTCAAAACCTGGCAGAAAAACTTTTACGTTGAGTGATACTGTGATTTGATAGGTGTAGACCATACGGATTACCAGCAAGGGCTACTACTGAGGGTCGAGGCTCAAAAGCCTCGGCCTTCTCTTTTTGCTCTCCTCCCATGATTGTGAAGAGTTCCTTTCATTCCGAGCCGCTCTCCCTTTTCTGACCGGTGGGTCCGCCTGGTTTATAGTCATACCAATGGATAGCTATGTCACGGTGAGGAAGCAAGGACGTATCGTCTAATTCTTGATGAGAAAACAGGGAAAGGCATGGTTGATTTAAATGCTATTATTTCCAAGTCCTTAGCCGAAATTCCTTGAGAATTGGCAATTGACGTTACTGTTTTCAAGCTGATAATGGAGAATTTTACCATCCAGGATAAGATATGACTCTGCTGATTCGGCGATATATCGGCGGATATCTTTATCGGCTATGCTGGTTTCCACAGAAATGCCTTTACTATAGTTAAGATAATTGTAATATAATACATCGTGAAGCAATAAATCAGTCAGGAAATTTGGCAAGCGACATTCTTGAAGGGAGGTATATTTCGGGTGACTGAAGTTAAGGTGAAGGAAAGAGAAGAACTTAACGGTCTGGGTGTAATGCTCAAAGAGATTATGGACACAAACCTCAAGGACCCTCTGAAGTATAAGAGCGTTGAAAAGGTGAAAGGAAGCGTAGTCATCAAGGAGTCGACATCAGGTGTAGCCGTTACACTAAATCTCGATCAAGGCAAACTTGAGCTGCAGAATGATGCTATAGCCAGACCAACGGCGTATATGGAAGCCGGGTTTGAGAATCTAGCACATATTAGCTCTGGCCAACTTGGCCCTATAGTGGCTATACTCACCGGCAAGATGAAATCTAGGGGCAATCCTCTGCTGTTGCTCAAGGTTTCAAAGCTAATGATACTGAAATAGGGTAGTTGGCGTCGTCACTGACTGCGGAACATAAGTGATCGATTTTCAGGGTGGTGGTAGCGTCTACGTAATATATCTTGAATAGGTAAAAATTGGTATAATTAACAACAGAAATTCACTAGGAGGAAGCTAAAATGGCTATTTTGTTTGGTTCACAGGAATGGGTGGAGGCACTGAAAAAAGCTCTAGAAACAAGCCAGGCATATAAAGAGGCAGCCAAGAACTGGGAGGGAGACCTATACATCATCGTCGAGCCTGATGCAGCGTACAAAAACAGGCATGTCCTGTATCTTGACTTATGGCATGGCGAATGCCGTGAGGCTCGCGTGATTACAGACGAAAACGAGAAGTCTCCGAAATATCGCATATTCGGCCCGTTCACCAACATGAAGCAGATACTGGATAAAAAGGTCGATCCAGTCCAATCTATGATGACCGGCAAGATCAAGGTCAAAGGTGATATGGCCCAAATCATGAAGATGCCCAGGGCAGCCGTGGAACTGGTCAATTGCATGACTCTATTTGAGACCGTGTTCCCTGATTAGGCGTCCATATAGTATGAAGCGGCGGTCGGGCTGGCAACAACTATCGTCTGTTGACGAAATGTCGTTATAAAAATATAGCGAGTTCATGGCGAGGAGGCAGATATGTGGTACTTCGTGGTTCCCGAGGTAGTCTTCGGACAAGATGCACTGAGTCACCTGGCTGAATTGAAGGGGAAATCGGCGTTCATCGTTACCGATAAGAACATTGTGAGCCTTGGTTTGGTTGACAAAGTCAAGGAGCAGCTTTCCAAAGCGGAGATACAGGCTACTGTCTTTGATGAAGTTGAACCTGACCCGTCCCTGCAGACAGTACAGAAGGGCGTGGCTCTGATGAACCAGTACGGACCGGACTTGGTTATTGGTGTGGGTGGGGGCTCTGTCATGGACGCAGCTAAGGCTATGAGAGTGCAGTATGAAAGACCAGATATAAAGCCTGAAGAGATAAACCCATTTATTTCGGATTTGGGTCTGGGTGCCAAGTGCAAGCTTGTTTGCATTCCTACAACTTCAGGCACGGGTGCCGAGGCAACTTTTGCAATAGTGCTCACCGATGTAAGCGATCAAAGAAAGCTGAGCCTCATTAACCGGGAGGTCGTCCCTGATATTGCAATTGTAGACCCAGAAATGGCACGGGTAATGCCCCCTCAAATTACAGCAGACACAGGCATGGATGTATTAGCGCACGCGGTCGAAGGATATACCTGTACATGGAAGAACGACTTCACCGATGGTCTCTGTATCAAAGCTATACAGCTTGTTTTCCAGTACCTTCATAGGGCGGTGAAGGATGGGAATGATATGGAAGCCAGGGAAAGGATGCATAATGCTGCCTGTATGGCCGGTATCGGTTTTACCAACTCTTTAACAGCAATGGCACATGCTGCCGGTCATTCTCTGGGTGCAATTTTTCATACGCCGCATGGTAGAGCGGCGGGATTCTTTTTGCCCTATACAATCGAGTACATCGGTGAGGTTCGTGAAGAACTCTGGGCGGAGATAGCTTACGCTATCAAACTTGAAATACCTAAAGGAAAAAGGGCAGCAACAATTTTAGCCCAAGCAATACGAGAACTAGCTCGTAATATCAATCAACCTCTGAGCATTAAAGAGATTGGTATTTCACTGGATAGCTTCAATAAGGCGATGGAGAAGCTAATAGATAATGTCATGGCTGATGGCTCGTTGATTGTTTCTGCCAGAATACCCAATGTTGCAGAGACCGAGAAATTCTTTCGTTACGCATACGAGGGAAAGAGTATAGATTTTTAGCTTTACTGGGGCTACTGTGCTAACTTCAATAGATTTCGTGGAAACCATAAGGAGGTAAGGAAGATGCCACGTTTTATAGTTGTCCATGAGGCACCGTTCACTGAGGAAGAATTGATTGTGCGCGCTAAGGCCGCCCCCAATTACATGCCGAAAGGCGTATCCTGGAGGTGCAGCTATTGTGATTTCACTGGAAACAAGCATTTCTGTGAATGGGAGGCACCTGATGAGAAAGTATTGAGACGAGTCCTCCAATTGACCCAGACACCGTTTGAGACAATCCACAGTGTGCGGCGAATGGATGCTATAAAGGCAAAATTTGAACAGTGAAAAAGACCAGTTTAGGAGCACGTGCGAGCAAATAGAAGGAGGAGCAAACATGTTCGGTTACATGGGACAGATACTCAGGGTTGATTTGACAAACGGCAGGGTATCAGAAGAGGCACTTAAAGAGGATGACTGCAAGATGTTCCTGGGAGGGAGTGGACTGGCAACAAAATACCTTTTCGACGAAGTGCCCAAAGGCACTGACTCACTTGGACCCGAGAATAAGCTTATCTTTATGACCGGGCCCCTGACTGGCACAGAATCACCAAGCGCCGGAAGATATTGTGTAGTTACCAAGTCGCCTTTAACTGGTTTCTGGGCAGAGGCGAACTCAGGGGGTAGCTGGGGAGTCTACCTGAAAAACTCAGGTTTTGATGGGATTATCTTCGAAGGTATATCACCCAAGCCGGTTTACCTGGTAATAGACAATGGAAGAGCCGAACTTAGAGACGCCGAGCACCTCTGGGGCAAAGGTGTTGGTGAAACATACAGGCTAATTAGAGAAGAACTGGGTGAGGATTTCAATGTTGCCTGCATTGGCATAGCTGGTGAGAACCTTGTTAGGTTTGCTGGTATTATCAACGATGTTCATCGGGCCGCTGGAAGATGCGGTGTTGGGGCGGTGATGGGATCAAAACAACTGAAGGCGATAGCCGCCCGAGGGACACAGGAGATTAAAACAGCCAACGAAGATGTCTTCACCGAAATCTCAAAAAGGAACTATGACTTGGTTAATGAAAGCATGCTGAAGATTACCCTCGAGACTTACGGGACGGCAATGGCTACCGATTTGATAAACGTCAGGGGAGGATTCCCTACCAGGAACTGGCAGACCGGCGTTTTCCCGGATATAGAAAAGATAAGTGGAATAACGCTGGAAAGCACACTACTGGTTGACAGGAAGCATTGCTACGCCTGTCCCATTAGCTGTGGCCGGGTAAGCGTGGTAAAGAGCGGTCCTTACGCCTGTAAGGGTGAGGGGCCGGAATTTGAGACAATCGGTGCCTTCGGTGCCATGTGCGCGCTGGAGAACCTTGAAGCAGTGACACTGGCACATAACCTGTGCGATGACTACGGGCTGGATGTAATTTCTACTGGCAGCACAATAGCTTTTGCCATAGAATGCTACGAAAAAGGGATATTGACCAAGGCTGATACTGGTGGACTAGAACTGAAATTCGGTGACGCGGATGTTGTTATTCAGCTCATACACAAGATAGCCAAGAGGGAAGGTATTGGTGGCCTGCTGGCTGAAGGGACCAAGAGAGTAGCGGTGAAGCTGGACAAGGGCGCAAAAAACTTTGCCATGAATGTCAAAGGGCTGGAGTTGCCAGCCTATGATCCCAGGGCAGCCAAGATATGCGGCCTGGCTTTTGCAACGGCTAACCGCGGTGGCGACCATATCACAGCTTACATTGAAGGACCAGCTTTCATAGACATTCCTTTCCTGTGTGTGGAGGATAGCAGAATCGAAGACTCTATGGTAGAAAATCCCGCCGAGGCTAAGGTGGTCAAAGACCTGGAGGATGCCCTCACTGTATTTGATTGCGTGGGGACGTGTAAGTTCATGGGTATGGCGCTAGCTACTGAAGACTGGGTTGACATGATAGCTAATTGCATTGGCTGGGATTTCGATGTCAACAGATTCAGGAAAACCGGGGAGAGAGTCTATAACCTGGCGAGGGCTTTCAACATCAGAGAAGGCTTGACCAGAGCAGATGATACCCTGCCCAAACGATTGCTTGAAGAACCATTACCTGAGGGTGCCGCCGAGGGACATAAGGTAGAAAAGCTAGACCAGATGCTGGATGCCTATTATGAGTTACGAGGCTGGGACAAGGAGACTGGCAAGCCGACAGTGAAAAAGCTCAAGGAACTGGACCTGGATTATGTAGTCGATAAGATGTAGGGGGTTGAAATTATGGTTACCACGAATGAGAAACCCTGGCTGAATCAATACAGGATGGGGCCGTACAAGCTCCCGCATACAAAGGAACCCTATCCCAAAATGACTGTTCACAGCCTTCTCGATAGCACGGCAGCTGAATTTCCTGACAAAGCTGCCTGCTTCTATCTGGGAAAAGAAATCCCTTATGGCGAGTTGAAATTGCTTACTGACAGGTTGGCTGCGGCATTGGTTGATTTAGGCGTTAAAAAAGGCGACAAGGTAGCCACGGTTCTGCCAAATTGCCCGCAGTTCATGATAAGCGACTTCGGGATTATGAAAACCGGTGCGGCACATGTACCATGCAGTCTTATGCATAAGGCTGCTGACTTGACATACGAGATCGGTGAATCGGAAGCTGAGACAGTTATTTGCACTGACATGTCCCTGGATACGGTAAATTCCATAAAGGACAAGACCAGAATAAAGAACATAATAGTTACCTCTGTAATGGATTATTCACCTGAAGAGCCAGCATTGAAACGATTGCCGGGTGCCTATCAGTTTCGTGATTTGATAGCAAGCCACGAGCCCGGACCTCCCGATGTTGATATCGACCCCATGCAAGACCTGGCTGTACTGCCGTTCACTGGCGGTGCCACGGGGATACCAAAGGGGGTGATGCTAACACATTATAATCGTGTTGTGGCAGTGATACAGATGGCGTGGGCGTATGAGCCTTTGAAAGTTGGAATCAGGGGTAAGGCTTCAGGTATGATACCCATTCCGCTTTTTCATGCTTACGGGCACTTAATGATGCAGTTCGGTGTTTACTGGGGACTCAAAGGATACTTGCTTCCCGACCCAAGAGATATTGACACTTTAGTACAGATGCTGATGAAGTATCGCCCCTTTTTCTGTGCCTGTGTGCCAACTCAATACTCGCGACTTGTAGCTGCTGGACTTGGCAGGATTACCACAATGTTTGTCTCTACAACAGCGGCTCTGGCTCCCGAGATTGCTCAGAAATTCAGGAAGGAAACTGGCGTGCCAATAACTGAAGCTTATGGGCTAACCGAGACCGGTGGTGGCACACACATGAACCTTTCATCCTTCTCCAAAATAACGGGCTTTATGCCCTTCGAGAAGTTTGGCTCGATAGGAATACCAGTACCGGATACAGATGTGAAAATTATTGATCTTGATACCGGCGAGGAAGTAGAACCAGGAAGAGAGGGTGAGCTATGGGTTCGGGGACCGCAGATAATGGTTGGCTACTGGCCCGAGATAGGTAAAGGGCTTGTTGATGGCTGGCTACCCACTGGCGACGTGGTAAAAATGGAAGAGGATGGTTATTTCTATATAACAGACAGGGTCAAGGATATGGCTAATATATCTGGACTCAAGGTCTATACCAGGTTGGTGGATGACGCTCTGTATGAACACCCGGCGATTGGCGATGCAGTGGCGATTGGGATTCCCGACCCGGAGCGTCCAGGCAGCGAAAGGATAAAAGCTTTCATCAGGCTGAAAGAGGAGTTCCAGGAGAAAGTGACAGAAGAAGAGATAATCGGTCACTGCCGGGAGAAGTTACCGGCTTATGCCGTGCCCAAATTCATTGAGTTCAGAAAAGAGCTACCTCTCACCGTCACCCTTAAGCTGTTTAAGAGGCAGTTGCGGGAAGAAGAGATAGCTAAAATGAAAGCCAGAGGAGAACTGAAGGAGAGCGAATAGCTTCTGGTGCCCGGTAGGCGGGGTCTGCCTGTGTAGCCTCGGTTTATAATAGAGCTTCGAGATTCATATGTGCTTGTCAAAAGTGTAGTTACGAATTATGAAGCTCGCGTGGTGCACAGGTGAGTCTGGTGAATCTGACATCCTCAAACTATGTCTGATAGAATAGCCTGGTTTGCTATTCCCCGAGCGGGGTATAAACATATGCAGAGCTATGAGGACTTAGAGGCCAAAATAATAGACACGGGGGAGTGTACGGTATGCGGGGCATGTATTACAGCCTGCCCCGGTTCCCACATCAAGCTTATTGAGAACAGGCCAAAACGACCCAAGCGCACCATGGATTGTGTGGGTTGTCACACTTGTTATGATGCCTGTTATATGCTCAGGCATGACCTGATAAAGGACATAGAGGGCAGGACTATCGGCTGGGGGAAAAAGGAAAGCATAGGGCTATACAGACGCGCTGTGGCGGCAAGAACAAAGGACATAGAAATTGAAAGAACCTGCCAGGATGGTGGAATAGTAACCATGCTACTCCTTTATGCACTGGACAACGGCGTCATAGACGGGGCACTGGTAGTTGGCAAAGACTCCTGGGCACCAGTAGCCTGTATCGCCAAGACCAGGGATGAGATTGTGCTGTCAACTGGCACCAAATATGGTATTGTGCCTGTGCTAAAGGAGTTGCGGTCTGCTGTTGTTGACCATGGGCTGAGCAAAATCTGCGTTGTAGGTTCTCCATGCCATATACAATCGATGAGATATCTGAAGCACAAAGGGCTACCCCTGGCATCACCGGTGAAACTAACCATAGGACTGTTCTGTCGCGAGAACTACGAATATGCCTGCATAGCAGAGAAAATTGGAACAAAGGGTGTGGATATCAACCAAGTAGATAAGCTGGATGTCTCCGATGAGTTCAATATATATGCCGCCGGTAACAAGCTGTCTTTTCCCATAACTGAGGCCAAGAGCTGTGTACCCAGGCATTGCCTGGTTTGTCTGGATTTTGCCGCTGAACTGGCTGATATTGCTGTCGGTAGTGGTGGCTCTGCCGAGGGATGGTCAACAGTGATAATCAGGACTGAAGAAGGCGAAAAGGTCTTTACCGGCATGGAGCAAAAGAGGCTCATAGAGACAAAAGCGATAGGACGCATTTCTGAGATAAAGAAAATAGCTAGCAGAAAGAAGGAGAAGGCTAAGCAGACAGAGGAGACGTTCAGGTTGAAGAAACGAGGACTGACTAAGAAGGAAATTGCTGCTATGCTGGGGATAACGGAGGAGAGGGTGTCTCATCGGCTGGATAGGATTTGAGCACATGGCATGTTTCACAACTCAAAGGCAGAGATTAAGGCCTCATATTATAGTGTAGGGTACAGGACTTCAAGGGAGCAGAGCTAGAAGTAGGTATTGTTGGCAACTCTTCCTCCGTGGCCCTGGCTCAACTCGGATATTATCTCAGTTCACTTTGTCGAGGGGTTGGACTATAGATGTCGACCTCGCAGGGATGGATTGATTCTGCGAAGCTGTCGCCAGAGCAAAATCCCGATGAATTTGTAATTCCGGTCTGGTTGACATAATATACTGGCTGGCTAGGAATGACATATTAATGCCCAGCTTAAGCGGATTTATGTTGCCGGCCGTCTTGGAAACTGTTTACAGCAGGCTTATGAGCCAGAAAATCCGTCAGATTTTCGGCAAAGACTTACCTACTACCGCTTGGCTGTCTCGGCGGGTGTCTTACCTGGCGAGGTCATCTTCTTGCTCAAAGCATCATGGTCGCCACCGCTCATGCCGGCGATGTGCCTGACCAGCTTTTTCCTGGACTCGATGTCGTACTGAGTAGTGATGGCGATTTGTTCCATGATAGGTGAGCCGCCACCATGGTAGCTTCCAATACTGTATATGCCTCCAGCCGCTGAGCAGAGAACATCACCCAGGTAACGCCATAGCTGTGCCTGGTCCTCCACTGGTATGTCTGGATTGCGCTTTGTGTATTTCAGGAGCAGGTCGCGGGTCTCCGGGTTCACGAAATCGTTTTCGTAGGGGAAGGTAGCTGCCACGCCGCCGCTAATATCGCAGAGCATCTCCGCTTCACGATAGACCGCTTCACCCGTCAGGCAGCGGCCGACGTTGCAGTAAATCGAATTGGGTATATAGGAGCCAGGCCCATAGGGCATGAATCCCACCCCGGGTATGTAGACCTCCGGCTTGCCCAGGGCAGAGGCTGTATATCCCGCCGCATAACCAAGCTCAGTGGTTAAGATAATTTCGGCCAGCTTCTGCCGGACGAGGGGTGTCTTGTGGATGTTGTTCACTTCGGCAGCAAGTGCCGCAGTTCCCAAAAGTACGTCGCCAAGAGCGGGTTTGCAGCCAGAATAGGAATGGCGATGGAACAGGGCAAAGAGCAGAGCCAACACGCCGCCATGCTGCCATTCGCCGGCGAGGAAGACTCTTTCCCAGGGCACGAAGCAATTGTCAAATATCATGTAGGAATCTGTAGCTCCGGGCAGGAAGCCGCGCTTGAAGTGTTGTCTGGGCCTGAGGTTATGGATGGTAACAACCTGTTTCAATCCTTCCCAGTCACCGGGGATAGCGAAGGCGACAGCGTAGTCCTTGTCCTCTGGACGCAACGCTCGTGTCGGCACTACCAGTATCTCATCGGCAACTGATGCTTCGGAGATGTGTAGCTTGCAGCCGCTGACAATGATGCCATCACTGCGCCTTTCTTTAATCCGTACGTAGGCATCGGGATCCGGCTGGTCAGCAGGCCTTTTAATTCTATCGCCCTTGACATCCGTCTGGGCACAGCAGCCTACCAGGTCTTCGGTCTGGAAGCGAATAAGCCATTTCTTGAAATTCTCATGGTACTGTGTGGCGCCTTTGTTCAGCTTGTCCGCTTCGTAAGAAACGTTGTAAATGGCATTGACTGCGTCGATGCCCATGCACCGCTGGATACAGCCGGCTACTTTCTGGCAGAGCATGCGGGTCATGTCCTGCTTCTTGTGCAGGTCATCTGTATTCTGGTGGATGTGGGTGAAGCGGTTGATGCGCTCGCCGGTGAGATGAGAGATGGCGGTTAACAGATCCTGGTTCTCCGGCTTGAAAGCCTCGTCGAATGTAGTACCGATGGTATTTATACAGTCCATCTGTAGCTCGTCGGTGCGGTCGATTAGTGCGCCATTGAAGTAGGTATTTCGCTTCATTTTTGCCAGACCCTGGATATACTGCTCTTTTGTCCTCATTTTTCCCTCCTTGTTCGATGGGTAATTGAATTTATAATAAGTTAGCCATTCTGGAATTTTAGCCTATAGTATAACGCGTGCTGCACTGGCACGCAATTTTCCAGGACTTTTTAGATTGGTAGAAGAGTCGTCCGTAAATGAGTGATAAGGGCTAAGGCCCGCCTTGCTCAGATTCTTCTCCCAGCAGATGACTCAGCATTTTGTCATATCCAGGCGGATGAGGCGAGTCATATCTCAAAAACGTGGGGATCGGATACCTGAAAACACCGATTTTATGACCTATTTCCAGACCCTGAATCGTTTTCTCAATTTTGCTCATCGGTATCGAAATGGCGCATTCATAGTCCTGAGTGTGAGGAATCAGCCGTTCACCAAGGCTTAGCGAGGAGAACTGGCACTCGTCTTTTTCAATAGTCCGGGTGATATAGGTTGCACATCCGGCTCCTGCAGCCAGAGTGGTGTCCAGCCCTGTTTTACCTGTGCCGTTGAGGTAGCCCGCTAGAAGTGTCCATATTTGAGCTTGATTGCCATAAACCAGGATAAAATGTGGTTCAAAAGTAGCCCTGTTTAGAGGTGCCATAAGTACATTCTTGTACTTACCGTATTCAAATTTGGGGATATTTTGAATAGCTGCTGCTGCCTGTTCTTTGCTCATCCCCCATAACCCGAGGGACTCCTGGAAGCTCCCATCGGCAACATCTGGGAGCACAGGCAAGAATCCCATACTTATGCCAGCAACGTAACAGCTCTGAAACTTATCAACAGCCATAACCCAGCCATAGCGCCGCGCCATGTTAATTGCGTGACACAAAGAGATATTTATTCCAACGTCTTTTTGGGGTGTCTTGGTCTTGTCAGGAAGTTCCTTTTCGGATTCACACATTCGGATTGCAAGTGGAAAAGTCTGTGGGCGCAAATAGTAAGTCAACGCCTCATCGATTTGGTTTAGATTTGTCATTTAACATTCCTCCTTTGTAATAGTACATATCTGATAAACGAGAAGCCCCTTCAGGTTTTGAGAAAACTTACCTCTTAGCCCGATGTAATCGGGGTTTTATCTTCGAGGTGCAGCGATGTACACCCCGTTAGAATTCTCGCCTGTTCTCCAGCGCTTGACTTAGGGTCAGATCATCAGCATATTCCAGCTCAGCACCGAAGGGCAAGCCACGAGCCAGACGAGTGACGCGAACGCCCAGAGGCGTGATAATCTGTTGCAGATACATAGCCATAGTTTCGCTCTCTACATTGGGATTGGTTGCGATAATGACTTCGGTTACTGAGCCGTCTTTGAGACGAGCCAGGAGCTCCTTTACCTTTAGCTCTTCAGGCCCGACACCCTGTGTCGGGCTGATAGTCCCATGGAGCACGTGATAAACACCATTATATTTTCCCGTCTGCTCCAAAGGAAGGATATCCGAAGGTTTCTCCACGACACAAATTTTAGAATGGTCCCGCTCTTTATCTTGACAAATGCGGCAAGGGTCACAATCAGTGTTGTTAAAACAAAGCGAACAAAGCTTTATCTTTTCCTTCAGTGTTAAAATAGCCTCGGCTAAAGACTTGGCTTCTTCATCAGAGCTGCGTAAGAGATGATAAGCCAGCCTTTGAGCACTTTTTGGCCCGATTCCCGGCAGCTTGTTTAATTCCTCGATTAATCTAGCTATAGGCTCAGCGACAGCTCTCATTTTCCCTGACCCTTTACCTTATTGTCATTCCGAGCGCAGCGAAGAATCTCCAAGCTTTTTCTAAATTAACCCCGGTATATTGAGACCACCGGTCAAACTGCTGAGGTGTTTATTAACAAGTTCCTGTGACTTGGTAATAGCCTCGTTAGTAGCAGTCATAACCAAATCTTGCAGTAATTCAACATCTCCAGCCTCTACTGCTTCGGGAGATATCTCCACAGAATGAACTTTCTGGTGTCCATCAATCACTACTTTGACGGCCCCACCTCCACTGGTAGCTTCCACGGTAATGCTGCCCAATTCTTCTTGGGCTTTAGCCAACTTTGCTTGAAGTTGTTGGGCTTGACGTAATATTGATTTATCCATCTGCCTCCTTTCCTTCGGCTTCGCTCAGGACTAAAACTCCTCCTCACTAATCTTGGCTCCCATTTCCAGAGCAGCTTTAATTACCGGGTTTTGTGTCCTTTCCTGGGACGGAATTTCCCTTTTAGAATCAACTAAAATACACCGTATCTTATAGGGTTGCCCAAAGACCTCCTTAAGCTTTTTCTCAACCAGATGTCGATATTTGGTGTCTTCGATTTTCTCCTTATGGAAGGAATAATAGAAACCTAACACTAGAGTATCATCCTCAAGAGCTATGGGATTGCAGGCGCTACGCAAAAAAGCATCCAAATTGCCACTGGAACCTTCCCCTCGCAAAGATTTAATGAACTCCCTCCAGCGATCACGAAGGTAATCAATGTCCTGAGAAATCCCTTCGCTTGGAACCTCAGCCCCGACTATTTCGGGATCCAGTGCCACAGAGACTTCAGCTTCCTCTAAGGACTCAGTTATCTCAGTATCATCAGCTATCTCCGAAGGTTTGGTTGTAGTTAGCTGTTCTTGTCCTGTGGGTGGAGACAAAGCACAACCCAGTAAAGCCAATTCTAAGGACAAAGCAGAATAATTATCACTTCGAAAATTTATGCTGGAGAAAGACTTAACTGCCTTAAGCAGATAATCCAGAGTGGCATTGGTCGCAAGTCTTCCCATTTCAGCTAAGTCTTCGTTGGTAACATCCAGAGCCTCTTCGCATCGGGATTTAGCCAGCAACAATCCTCGAAGGTATTCTACCAAGCCCACATTAAACTGACGGAGGTCAATACCATCGCTATTAAGGCTATTTATGACTTTCAACCCGGCAGCCACATCCCTATTGACAACACATCGTGCTAGTTGTCTAACCCGTGTATCCCAGCTGATGCCAAGCTCCGCTTGAACCTGATCAAGCTCAATTTGATTGCCGTAGTAAGCAATCATCTGTTGTAAAATATTTTCAGCATCTCGAAGGCTGCCGGTAGCAGCACGAGCAATAAGCTCTAATGCACCAGGCTCGATGTGAATTCCCTCTTTCTCGCATATTAGCTTGAGTTTACCCATTATCTCGGTTTGTTGCAGGCGATGGAAATTGAACCGCTGGCACCTGGATACTATGGTGGCTATCACCTTGTGCGCTTCTGTGGTGGCTAAAATAAAGATTACATGCCCAGGTGGCTCCTCCAATGTCTTCAACAAGGCATTACAAGCCGCCTCGGTAAGCATGTGGACTTCGTCTATAATATATACCTTGTAGCGAGCAAGGCTAGGGGCGTAATTTGCTTTTTCCCTCAGGCTGCGGATTTCGTCAATGCCACGATTACTGGCAGCGTCTATCTCTATTACATCCAAAGCCCTGCCTTCAGTGATTGAACGACACATATCGCAGACGTTACATGGTTCACCATTTGCTTGATTAGGACAATTAACTGCTTTGGCTAAGATACGCGCCGTACTTGTTTTGCCTGTACCTCGTGGACCACAAAAAAGATAAGCATGGGCTACCTTCCCACCTTCCACAGCATGGCGCAGAGTCTGAGTTACAGGCTCTTGTCCCACCACCTCACTTAAGGTCTGTGGCCTCCACTTGCGGTAAAAAACCTCAGAACCCATATACTCTTATTATACACCCCTTCGCTCAATCCCCAAAGGAGGTTTTTGTGCTAAAGCACGAGTAAAATATCAAATTTTTACAGTTTACGCAGAGGTTGCCTATCTTTAAATTACATAACAGAAGCAGAGTTTCCCAAAGTAGAACACTGCAACGGCGACACTGAAGAGCTAGCCGCAGTTGCCTGATTTGTCAGGCTCGGTGAACCGAGTTCCTAAAACTTTTACTTGCTGATTTGCTTCTCGGCCCAGTCACCTGCCCAGGGCACCTTCCACATTTTACCCGTTCCCGCCTGGATAATAAGGATAAGCCACAGGACAAACATCAAGATCCCAATGAGTGTCGAAAGGATCCAGCCAACAAAGGGAATCAAAGATAAGATAATATTGGCCACAGTTAATACCCCGAAGGTCATAATGGATTGCCAGGCATGGAATTTAACGAAAGTGCTTTTCTTCTCGAGGACTATGAAAACTATTCCCGTTATCCACACAGCTACGTAGCAAAGGAGACCAGCTACATTGGCTGACAAACCTGTGCTACTGTCCGTTTCTGGCTTAGCTGCACTTTCAGTCGGCGTTGGTGTTGGTGTTTCCGCCGGACCAAGCTTAGCGCCACACTTGGAGCAAAACTTGGCTCCATCCGGATTTTCCGTACCACATTTAGAGCAGAACATATTCACCTCCTTATGTTAGATTTATACCATTATTACGAATATGTCAATAGTCCTTTGAGGCTTTTATCACTTTGAGCGTTAGCGCACGTGTTAAATTCTTCGTTAAACTCGCAATAACCAAAGCGAAGGGTAAATTCTGCTCACATGATTTCATCGTGCCGAAAAACCCAGGTGGCAGAAACCACGCTATCATCTTCGGCTAAGCCCATAAGTCTGGCTCCCCGGCCACCTCTACCCTGAATTGAGATCTGCTCCATAGGAATGTTCACCACGTTGCCCTTAGCTGATAACATCACCAGGGAGCCTTTAGGGGAAACAAGCTTGGACACAGCGAGATTACCCGTTTTAGGGCCAACCCTGTAAGCCCTCACTCCCTTGCCTCCCCTATTGTGAACAGGATAATTTTTTATCGGGGTCAGCTTGCCAAAACCTTTCTCGGTCACCGTGAGCACATAAGCATCGGGAAGGACAATGCCCATACCAACAACGTAATCGTCGACTAGACGAATGCCACGAACACCGCCACTAGTGCGAGACGCTGTCCTTAAGTTTGTGACCTTAAATCTTATAGCTTGCCCATTTCGACTCACCAGGATGACCTCATCTTCATCAGCAACCACTCCAGCTGAGACTAACTTATCTTCATTTCTGAGCCCCATAGCAATAATGCCATTCCTTCTTATCGAAGCAAATTTGCTTAGTGTAGTCTTCTTTATCACGCCACTTTTAGTGGCCATTAATAGGAACCTATCCGAAGGAAAGCTTGCTATGGCTAATAACACAGTTACTTCATCTTCCAGGTCAATAGGTAATAAATTAACCAGGGCTATCCCCTTGGCCGTGCGGGATGAATCCTCGGGAATTTCGTAGCACTTAAGACAATAAACCTTACCAGTGCTGGTAAAGAAAAGGAGATTATCATGTGTGTCCGTTACCAAGACATGGTTTACTGTATCGCCACCTCGGGTTACCATTCCCATAACACCTTTTCCGCCACGGTGTTGCAACCGATAAGTGCTGGCAGAAATCCTTTTAATAAACCCCCTGTTAGTCAAGGTAACTACCATTGCCTCATGAGGAACAAGGTCTTCCGTACGAAACTCTTCGATTTCCTCTGTTTTCACTACAGTCCGCCGAGAGTCACCATACTTGGATTTAAGTTCCTCAGTATCCTGGGCAACAAGGGATAATATTTTCCGAGGGTTAGCCAACAAATCCTCGAGATAGGATATATTCTTTATCACAGCGGCATATTCCTCAGTTATTTTGTCTTGCTCCAGCTTAGCCAATCTACGAAGCGGCATATCAAGGATAGCTTGCGCTTGGATCTGTGACATAGAAAAAGCTGCCATTAGATTGTCACGAGCAGACTCTACGGTTTGAGACTGTCGAATAATCTTGATCACCTGCTCCAAATTGTTTAGGGCAATTCTGAAGCCCTCGAGGATGTGAGCCCTATCCTTTGCCTTATTAAGTTCAAACTGAGACCTCCTGGTAATGACTTGAGAGCGGAAGTCAATGTACGAAGTTAGCGCCTCTTTGATATTAATTACTTTAGGTTGTCCATTAACCAAAGCAACCATATTGATGTAAAAGGCAGATTGCATCGCAGTATACTTGTAGAGGTTATTTAGTATCTGTCGAGGTTGTGCTTCCTTTTTGAGTTCGATGACAATGCGCATTCCTTCCCTATCCGACTCATCACGCACCTCAGCTATTCCCGAAATTTTCTTCACTTTGGCCAGTTCAGCTATCCTCTCCACCAAAGCTGCTTTGTTTACCTGATAGGGAAGTTCAGTAACAACTATTTGTCCCTTGCCTGACTTGCTAGTCAGTTCGCTGGCTTTAGCGCGAAGTATGATTTTCCCTTGCCCTGTAGTATAAGCATTGTCTATGCCCTCTTTTCCCCAAATTATCCCGCCAGTGGGAAAATCGGGGCCTTTAACCAACTCCATTAGTTCCTCTACAGTAGCTTGTGGACTGTCAATTAGATAGACAATGGCATCACATATCTCGTTTAGGTTATGAGGAGGGATGTTTGTTGTCATTCCCACAGCTATGCCTGAAGAGCCACTAGCTAGCAAGTTAGGCAACGTGGCGGGCAAGACAGAGGGTTCCTGAAGAGAGCCGTCAAAGTTGGGAACAAAGTCGACGGTATCTTTTTCGATGTCAACTAACATTTCCTCGGCAATTTTGGAAAGGCGAGCTTCGGTATACCTCATTGCCGCTGGTGGATCATTGTCAACGCTACCGAAATTACCCTGTCCATCAACTAATGGATATCTCAGGGAAAAATTCTGAGCCATGCGTACCATAGCTTCATATATCGGGGCATCTCCATGGGGGTGATACTTCCCCATGACTTCACCAACAATGCGGGCACTCTTTTTGTATGGACTGTTGTATCGTAACCCTAAGCCATTCATAGCGTACAAAACACGTCGCTGCACTGGCTTTAAGCCATCACGCACATCAGGCAGGGCTCGAGAGACGATGACGCTCATAGCATAGTCCAGATAGGAGTTTTTCATCTCCTCTTCGATATCAACAGGCTTTACTATTGCGGCTTCCATCAAATCTCAATTCCTCTCTCACCATCTTCACCAACTATGGTGAAACCTTCAGGCAAAGATTCCTCTTCGGTGTCAAGATCTTCTTCTTCCTCAAGATATCCAAGCTCAGGCGAGGAATCATTTTCGTTAGTAATGATTCCTCGCCTGAGTAGGCTTTCTTTAATACGCATGCGCAGATGCTCTGTAGCCTTAACAAGAAAGGAGGGATGCCCCGCTTGGCTGGGATGTTGATACACCTCTTTAATAATCACCTGTAATTTATCTTCTAGTACATTTAGAATTGCTGCATCGTATCTATTTCCACCTAGCATTAGTTTGATGAGGCGCAATCCCTGTCTCGGCTCCACTTCGCCCAAATATTCTCCACTCTGACTCACCACAATCAGGTGATGCCCTCTTGCTTCCAGGTACACTTGGTCACCAAACCCCATCTTAGCTAGGATCTGGTCTGGAGCCACATTATGAATATTAACTACCCCAGCCTTGCCCATCTCAGTTATGAAAAGATCAAGAACAACTCTTCCAGCTTGAGCTCTTCGGGTTGAAGCTTTCTGAGGGTTGCTACTCAAGGTCGCCATAGACTCTGACAAGCTAGTTAAACGGGCAACATTTTTCTTAGCAATAGCATTCTCAGGGTCAAGCTCCAGAGCCTTATAATAGGCTTCCTTAGCTCCGTCAAAGTTTTCTAACTCTGTCAAGGCTCGGCCAACGCGATTATAAGCCTCTACATCAGTAGGAAATTTCTCAATTATGTCCCTGTTTACCGCTTCAGCTTCCTCCCACCTACCCTGAAGGGCTAAATCTACGGCTTCCTTGCTCAGTCGTTGCCTTAATCGAGCTTTCTCTTCCTCTTCCTGTTGGTAGGAGGTTATATACATTTCCATAATCTTATACTTACGACGTCAAGTCAAATTTGTCAAGTTTCCTTCTCTAGCTCAAAAGCTTGATGCAATGCTTTAACAGCATCCTTAACCTTATCCTCAGAGAGAATACAGGTTATCCTTATTTCGGATGTGGTAATTAACTGGATGTTAATGCCCTGTTCATAAAGAACGCGAAACATTCTGGCAGCATAGCCCGGTGTATTTTGCATACCAGTACCTACGATGCTAACTTTGGCCAATGTGGAGTCGGTGACACATTTCTTACCCCCCACAGATTTAACCACTGGCTCTACGATGGACATTGCCTTAAGCAAATCATCATGCGCTATCGTAAAGGTCAGATCGGTAATATTATTAATGCTGGCATTTTGCACGATAGTATCTACGCTTATATTTGCTCTAGCCAGGGACTCGAAGATTGCCGCAGCAATGCCTGGATGGTCGGGGACACCAACAACGGTGACTTTAGATACGTTGGTATCATAGGCAATACCCCTTGCCTTGTTTTTTACTTCCATACAGGCCTCCTTACAAATAATAGTACCCGGGCTATCACTGAAGCTAGAAGCCACCAGGATGGGTACATTATATAACTCTCCCAATTCCACTGCTCTATCATGCATTACCCTGGCTCCATAGCTAGCCAGCTCCATCATTTCTTCGTAGCCAATGTCCTTTAATTTCCTTGCTCCGGGAATAAGGTGTGGGTCAGCAGTATAGACACCTTCAACATCAGTATATATGTGGCATATGTCGGCATTCAAGCTGGCAGCGAGAGCAACTGCCGTCGTATCGGAACCACCACGACCTAAAGTGGTAATATCCATTTCTTGAGTCACACCCTGAAATCCGGCCACAATGACAATATTCCCTTTTTCTAACTCACTGACCACTCGTTTCGTGTCGACGCGGAGAATCCGAGCTCGACTGTAACTGGAATCAGTCTGGATGCCCGCCTGAGCGCCGGTGAGACTGACTGCATTGCACCCCAAACTCTCCAACGCTAGGGCTAGAAGGGTACTGGTAACTATCTCCCCGGTGGACAAAAGAACGTCAAGCTCTCTATCACCAGGCTGTTCATTGACTTGGTAAGCTAATTTAATCAAGTTATCGGTGGTGTTTCCCATTGCCGAAACAACGACCACCACTTGATTTCCTTTGTCTTTTGCTTCAGCAACACGATGAGCTACATTTTTAATCTTCTCTGCATCAGCCACTGAGCTGCCACCATACTTTTGAATTATCAGTGACATTTCCTCACCTTCATTTACTCAGTCAGCCTGCCCATAATATTATATCCTTGCTCAATGAAAACGCCTGTGCCTTTAGCCTCTAATTCGGTAAATCTCCTCGCCCCATTGACTGTAAATCCCGGCCCCCAGAGCATGAATGGGACAGGGTCAGCAACATGAGTTTGAATCTCGATTGGTGTGGGATGGTCAGGTAGAATTAGCACCCGAAGAGCATCCCTATCCCAGGAACGAAGCCGAGCCATAATCTCTTTATCTACCTTTTGGATAGCCTCTATTTTGTCCTTGGCTAGGCCAGCATGGGCTGCCTCATCGGTTGCTTCCACATGAATAACTACCATATCATAATTCACCAACGCTTCCAGGGCACCAGTGGCCTGAGCAACGTAATCGTTTTCTAGATCGCCTGTCACACCAGGAATATCCAGCACCTGCATACCAATCATTCGGGCTAAGCCCCGCATAATATCCACTCCGGACGTCATGGCTGCATCAAGTCCGTAGGTATCTTTGAAGGATGGCATATCCGGTATTTTACCACTACCCCAGAAAAGCCAGACCATGGTAGCAGGCATATCGCCGCGTGATCTTCGTTCTATATTCACAGGATGGTCACGGAGCAAAAGCTCGGAGCGCGCCATAAGATCTCTTAACAGGTCACTACCGGTCCCTTTGGGAAGAAATTCATCGATAGCTTTGTTGGGAATATCATGCGGCGGAGTACAGTTAGCCAGAAGGGTATCTGGCTTCCCCCTTATTTTGCATATATGTCTGTAGCTCACACCAGGATAGAAATGCACTTTATCATTGCCCAGTTTTTCATTCAAACTGGCGATAAGAGCTTGGCCTTCGCTGGTACTGATTTGACCACAACTATAGCTCCACATCCTCCCGTCTCGAACAGCCACCAAATTGCAACGAAAAACAGCCTCTCCTTCGTTAATAGGAACACCCATGCCCTTAGCCTCAATGGGGCTTCGTCCCCGATAATACACCTTGGGGTCGTAACCCAGCACAGACATACAGGCGCAGGCGCTGCTAGGTTCCATCCCTGGCGGCACGGTGCGCAGCAGCCCGACAGCACCTGCCTTTGCTATAGCATCCATGTTTGGAGTATGCGCCAGCTCCAGGCAGGTTCTGCCACCATGAGCAGCCAGTGGCCAACCTGATGCTCCGTCGAGTATCAAAATACAATACTTCATCCTTGCTCCAATAATTAAAGCATCATATAATAGCATATACAAACGGGGCGTAGCGCAGTGGGTAGCGCGCAGCGTTCGGGACGCTGAGGTCGGAGGTTCAAATCCTCTCGCCCCGATTGGCTCAGTAAAAGGAAGTGCAAGCTGCTTGTGCCTAATAAAAAGTGAGAGAGCTATAGATGCCAGCAGATGCACGAAATTTGACAAGAAATAAGTATTTAATTTATAGTGCCCGATTATTCTTAAATCAAGAACAAAGTAGAGGGAAACCATGATAAAGGCTGGAATCGTAGGAGCGACTGGCATAGTTGGTCAGCAATTTCTCGTTGCCCTGAAGGGTCATCCCTGGATTGAAATTGCCGCGCTCGCTGCCTCCGAGAGATCGGCAGGACGCAGCTATAAGGAGGCCATAATCGATGCCCAGTCTGGAGCCTTGCGCTGGTTTTGCCAGGAGCCTCCCGTAGAGGAGGTTATGCCTATGCCTGTCCAGAACGCCGCCGAAATGGATGTCTCCGCCTTGGATATCATCTTTTCCGCCATAGAGTCTGACCAGGCAAAGATTCTGGAACCGAAATTTGCCAGAGATAAAGCGGTTGTAAGTACGGCCTCGGCCTTCCGCTACGATGAGGATGTGCCTATCTTAATTCCCGGCATCAACTCAGGGCACGCCAAATTAATTGATGTTCAACGAAAAACCCGGGGATGGAAAGGCTTCATCACACCCATTCCCAACTGCACTACTGCTGGACTGGCAATAACACTAAAACCAATTTACGAATCGTTCGGCGTGAACGCTGTTATAATGACTTCCATGCAGGCTCTCTCCGGCGCAGGCCGAAGCCCGGGAGTGATGGGTCTCGACATCCTGGATAATGTTATTCCCTTTATTCCTGGAGAGGAAGAAAAGGTACAGCGTGAAACGCAGAAAATCCTGGGCAGTTTCACAGGTAATTCCATTAGTTCAGCCAAGTTCAACATAAGCTGCACATGTACCCGTGTTAATGTCCGGGAAGGACATACGGAATCGGTCTTCGTCTCAACCCAGAAAGCCTGTGAGGCGGACAATATCGCCAAGGCAATGAGGGAATATGTTGGTTTACCAGGTGACATTGACTTGCCGTTAGCTCCCAGGCACATGATAATAGTCCACAAAGACCCGTTCCGACCTCAACCGCGGCTCGACCGTGATGCCGAGGATGGCATGACCACCGTGGTGGGCAGAATCAGAAAAGACAACGTCCTGAAGAACGGCATCAAGTACGTTCTAGTATCTCACAACACCAAGATGGGAGCTGCTAAGGGTGCAGTTCTTGTCGCCGAACTCCTTATCAAAGACGGATATATTTCCTAGTGTTCAAAGTTTGAGAATCTCGCCGACATCTATTATCAGCATATAGCCGTTACCTTGACCCCCGTGAAATCATAGTACCTCGACGTCTTCGCCAGAGGAAAAGGCCGAACACAGGCGCGATAATCATTGTGAGTATAACAATATCTTCTCTGTTTACATTAGTCTCGGCAAGTGAATGTAAAGAATCCCCTTCCTCATAGCTAACCAGCTCGATATCTACCATTTGGTCGGCACTGATCCAACCTCTCAATTTCGTCAGGTAGAATTCATCACCAGGCAAATAAGTAGAAACTAGCTCAGGTAGTATCTCATACTCAGGCAGGCCCTCGACTGACACGTTGCCCCCGAATTCTAAGGTAAACGCGTTGTCTGTCCAGTTCCCATATCCAATATATAACGGGTATTGTTCGGGTACCATTACATGGTCCGCAAGCACATATAAAAGTATTTCAGGCGGCGTTGCAGTTGTTGCACTAAGGGAGGTGATTCGCAATGGATAGACTGTCTCGTTCGATGCAAAGCTCAATACTATGGGCTCAATGGCCCCCTCCGCCAGGGCATAGCCGGTGCCTTGTTCAACTGCGTTGATTTTGGTGGCTACAAAATACCATTCCTTTTCGATGTACTCACTGACGATTTCCTCACCCTCTTCCGGGAAAACGTACCCGTTTGCATTCAACCACTCTGCTAGCGCTGTCGCGTTCGTCGCTGATAAAATGGCCGTAGCATAAGGACCGACCACCTTTTCCTCGATGACATCCACTCCATCCTCGGGTGGACCAGCAGCGCCGCCGCCAAAACACCAGAACCCGCCTCCACCTCCGGGGAATTCTGTTGCGGTGAAGTCGGACAACTCCCAGAACAGCTCGGCGTCGGTAACTGCTATATCAGGCTTATTAGGCACGGGGATAACCCAGGCGAAGTCCTCGGCATCACCCTCAAAACTGACCGACAAAATCAAGTGCTCGGTACAATTCCTGGTACAATTGCCGATACAATTCCCCGTACAATTCCCATATAGTATGACAGCTTTCTGAGCCGATTCGTAAAGATCGCGGTACATCGAATCTGGAAAGAATCCTCCATCGGCAAGGACCGGAGTAGCCGTCGCCGCTAAGAGAAGCAGAACGACGACTAGCGGCGCAGCTATCAGCTTCTTATTCACATTTCACCTCCTCTTAAAGTTCTATGCAGGTTGTCTAATAACGTTTAGTTAAACCTTCTGTCCCCCTCAATTTCTCCACTGCTAGTTGGAGCAACAATTCTATTTATCTATGCGCGACGCATGGCGCAACCGTTTTGCTGCCCAGAGCTGAGACATGCACTTTCCGACCACATTATTTCCTTCTCTGTGCGCCTTATCCTTACTTCTTTGTGTGAAGTATAACACATGAATGTTAGGATACTATTAAGATTCAGGGAGATGAGGGAATCTTACCAGTTAAAATTCCAAATGTCAGAATACAAATATCGAGGTTCAGAGCCATAAGCTGGTTTAGTCATTTATATTCTGAGCCTTTGAATGCTATCACTACCACCCCTATATTAGCCTCAAGATGAAGAGAATGCAGTTGCCGGAACGAACTGTCAAGAATTTGCTTGTGGCTGGCGACATACCTCGCGACGGGGAAAACATTAGGAGATTTGGTAAATCATAATCCGTCTTTTAGACTTGGCAAGCCTGCGCTCAGATTGTCTTCTGCGCTATTCTTATGATAATGGAGGTTTGCTCTTATGCCAATCGGTTGCTTGCTCATAAGCGAAGGCGATGCGCAATAGCATTTCCTCGCTGAAAGGTCTGCCCATGATTTGCATACCTATAGGCAGGTTGTCAGCGAAGCCAGCAGGTATGGAGATGGCCGGGATTCCAGCTATGTTTATGGGTAGGGTGCATACATCGCTTAGATACATCTGCATCGGGTCTTCTAACTTTTCCCCCAGCTTAAAAGGTACTATCGGCGAAGTTGGGGTAACCAGAGCATCATATTTCTCGAAGGCTTGGTCAAATTCCTGTTTTATCAGTGTGCGCACCTTCTGTGCTTTAAGATAATAAGCGTCGTAATAACCTGCGGATAAAGCATAAGTGCCCAGCATTATACGCCTTTTGACCTCAGGTCCGAAGCCAACTTGTCGTGTCCTCTCAGTTGTCTCGATTACATTACCGGCATCTCGCTCAGCAAAGCCGTATTTTACTCCATCGTAGCGAGCCAGATTCGCTGAAGCTTCGGACGGAGCAAGTATATAGTAAACAGCCAGAGCATATTTAGTATGAGGTAAAGAGACTTCCCAATCTATTTCCGCACCAAGTTCCTGGAGTTTATTTATAGCTGCTTGCAAAGCCACCCGTACTTGGTTCTGCATGCCCTCGACAAAATATTCCCGGGGAATGCCAATTCTTAGTCCTTTTATGTCTGGGATTAGATGCTGGGTGTAGTCGGGGACAGGATAAGGCACTGAGGTTGAATCTCTGGAGTCATACCCGGCAATGGCATTCATCACTAAGGCGCAGTCAGTGACATCCTTGGTCAGTGGCCCAATCTGGTCGAGAGAGCTGGCGAAGGCAACTAGGCCAAAGCGGCTGACCCGGCCATAGGTTGGTTTAAGTCCTACCACGCTGCAAAGTGCAGCTGGTTGACGGATGCTGCCCCCAGTGTCAGAACCCAGAGCGTAGATAGCTTCACCTGTGGACACAGCAACCGCTGAGCCACCGCTGCTACCTCCAGGAACCCGACTTAAATCCCAGGGATTGTAGGTGGGAGAAAAGGCGGAGTGCTCCGTAGAAGAGCCCATGGCAAATTCATCCATATTCGTTTTTCCCAATATCACCGCCTTTTGTGCCTTCAGTTTCTCTATTACAGTAGCATCATAGGGAGGGACGAAGTTTTCTAGCATCCTTGAACTACAGGTAGTTCTTAAACCCTTGGTGCATATGACATCTTTGATCAAGGTAGGGATGGCAGTTAAGGGGGTAATTTCATGGGCAGTTTGGATGTAATTATCGAGTTTCTCTGCTTCTTTGAGGGCGATGTCCTCAACAATAGTGATACAGGCGTGAACCTTCCCTTCTATCTCAGCTATACGCTTGAGTACAGATTTCGTCAGTTCCGTAGAGGAAATTTTCCTTTGTTTAAGAAGCTCGTGCGCTTCATGAATAGTTAGCTGGTGTAGTTCATTCGCCGGCATATTTAGAACCTTTCTTTGAGGCTGCTACGCTTGATAACTTTACGCCAGTCGCCGCCAGTTTTGCCATGCATCTGTTTAAGCCTGGGGATGTACTGTATGCCTAGGAATATCCCCAAGCCTGTGGAGTAGAATACTAAAGCCAAAGGCTCTCCGTAGCGATCAACGTAAATAAACCCCGCAACAAACGGGAAAACAATAAGGAGCAGGCTATAACTAAAGGTGGGATTACGAGTAATAAGTAAAGCTATTGAAAAAACAATAAACAGAAACGGAACTGCCCAGGGCATCAAGAAGATGAGAATCCCAATGGCGGTGGCTGCCCCTTTGCCGCCACGGAATTTAAGGAAAACGGGAAAGATATGACCTATTATGGCAGCTGTGGCGGTAAGCCCGGTTAGAAAATCAAATGGTGAAATAAGAGGGTTGCCTGACAACCATCGCACCAACAGAATTGACCCTACGCCTTTGCTTAGGTCAGCCAAGGTTACTAGCACTGCCTCAATCGTCCCGACTTGGTAGAAGACATTCATAGCGCCCATGTTTTTGCTTCCGACCTCTCGGATATCTATCCCTTTTCTCAGACGACCGGCAAGATATGCTGAAGGGATAGAGCCAAGTAGGTAGCCGATTACGACGGCAATAACTATGTTGCTAATCATTTGAACGATGGGCTCACTCCAGTATTGCCTGAACCTTAAAACATTTTTCGGCTTGTTTTGGCGCGTTTAATAAAATCTCAGCTTGGGAATATGACTCAGCTACAGCGTCTTTCCTGAAGACGTTTTGTAGTGGGATGGTATGAGTCGCTGGTGGCACATTGGCCGTATCTACCTGCTTGAGTATTTCGAAGTTCTCCAGAATATTAGATAGCTGGAGGCTAAATTTCTCCACTTCCTCCTCGCTTAAGCCCAAGCGAGCAAGCCAAGCGATATGCCTTACCTGATCGTAACTCAGTTTCATCTCTGCTTGGATATCACATTACAGCATCACACTTCATAATGCAATAACGGTTGCTTATCTTCAGGAGCAATATTATAATGTAGAGTCGTGCAAATCCGAAACGTTGTCTTGCTGTCTCATCAAGGGGCGGGTAAAACTTCGCTTACTGAGTCCATGCTCTTCAACTCAGGTGCTATTCAGCGTTTAGGTAGCGTTGAAGATGGTACTACTACCTCAGATTATGACCCGCTTGAGGTAGAACGTCAGATGGGCATTAACCTGTCCCTGATTCCAATTGAGTGGCAGGGAGTGAAGCTGAATCTCATTGATACCCCGGGATATGCTGATTTTATAGGCGAAGTAAGATCGGGATTAAGGGTAACCGAGGGAGCAGTAGTTGTAGTATGCGCCGCTTCGGGTGTGGAGGTAGGCACAGAAAGAATGTGGGGCGATGCTGAAGAAGTAAATTTGCCGCGGTTGATATTTGTCAATAAGATGGACCGCGATAATGCTAATTTCCTTTCTACTTTAGAAGGAATTCAGGCTAAGTTGTCACCAAGATGTTTGCCTCTTCAATTGCCTATAGGTTCACAAAGTGATTTTCAAGGCATTATAGATTTGGTGCCTATGAAAGCTTATACTGGCCCTGCCTCGCAGGAAGCAGAAATACCTTCGACACTTCGGGAACAAGCAGAAGCTAGCCGCGAAAAGTTAGTAGAGACTGTCGTGGAAATTGATGACGAACTCATTAACAAATATCTGGAGGGCGAGGCCATAAACAACGAGGAAATTTTTACCGCCATAAAAAAGTCTACCCTTGCTGGCAAGCTGATGCCTGTTTTTGTTGGCTCTGGTTTGCAGGGCATTGGCACCCAGCAATTTCTCAATGGTATTTGCTACTGCCTGCCTTCGCCAGAAGAAAAGGACACCTTTGTTGCTAAGAATGTTTCCACTGGTGATGAAGAGGAGATCAAACCTGATTCAGATTCTCCCCTGTCCAGCCTTGTTTTTAAAACCAGCGCCGACCCTTATGTCGGTAAGCTCAGTTATTTCCGGGTTTACTCAGGCGTAATTTCCAGTAATTCCCAGGTTTGGAATGCTAATAAAAATAGCATGGAACGAATCGGCCAGCTCTTTACCATGCTGGGTAAAAATCAACGGACAGTGCCGCAGGTCGCTGCCGGAGATATTGGGGCAGTGGCTAGGTTGAGTTTAACCACTACCGGGGACACTCTCTGTACTCGTGAACATCCTGTGATATTCTCCGGTATCGAATTTCCCGAAGCGAATTTCAGCATGGCAATCCAGCCTCAGACGAAAAGCGATTTAGACAAGATGAGCACGGTTTTACCTAGAATTTGTGAAGAGGACCCTTCCCTCCAAACACATCGCGAAGCTGATACTAACGAATTTATTATTTCCGGAATTGGTGATAGCCATCTGGAAATAGTCAAGGGGAAAATGCGTCGCAAATTTGGAGTAGAGGTGAAATTAGATCCGCCGAAGATTCCTTACAAAGAGACTATTACTATGTCGACCAAAGCAGAGTACAAGCATAAGAAGCAGAGCGGAGGACATGGTCAATACGGACATGTCCTTCTAGAATTGGAACCTTTGCCTCGGCGTGGAGGATTTGAATTTAAAGCGAAAATATTCGGGGGGGCAATACCCCAGAACTATATTCCCTCTGTGGAAAAGGGAGTCAACGAGGCGAAACAGGAGGGGGTTTTAGCTGGTTATCCCTTAGTGGACGTGAAAGTAACCCTTTACGATGGCAGCTTCCATCCAGTAGATTCTTCGGATATTGCTTTCAAGATTGCTGCAGCACAGGCCTTAAAAAAGGGATTATCCCAAGGGCAACCGGTATTGCTTGAGCCTATAATGAAACTCACTATAACCGTACCTGAGACATATACTGGGGATATTACTAGTGATCTTAATACTAAGAGAGGGCGTGTGCTTGGGATGAGTCCCCGTGATGGCAGCAATGTCATTGAAGCTCAAGCGCCCTATGCAGAGATGCTTCGTTATGCCATAGATTTAAGGTCCATGACACAAGGGCGCGGTAGCTTTGTGATGGAGTTTAACCATTACGAAGAGGTGCCAGCTCATCTCAGTCAGAAAATCATCGCTGACACGAAGAAGGCGGGGTAGCCACCAGTTATCGACTGAAAGCTAGTGCGCTATCTTGATCGGTTAATTAGTCTGCTATGTTAGCCTATATTAGCCAGCTAATAACTCCTTTAGCTTGTTAGTAAGGGCTGGCACTACTTCTTCATACTTACCCACCACTCCAAATTCCGCCTCCCTGAATATATTCGCCTCAGGGTCCTTATTGATGGCTATGATATGTTTGGAACCTGTACATCCAGCTGTATGCTGGCTGGCACCGGAAATGGCTATAGCAATGTAAATATCGGGGGCAACAATCTTTCCAGTAAGGCCGATATGCAGTGCCTCTGGCACCCATCCGTTATCAGCAGGAGGACGTGAGGCACCTACCGCACCATGCAGTAAATCAGCTAGCTCCTTCAATGTAGTCTGGAAGGGCTCAGGACCACCCATGCCTCTGCCTCCAGAGACAATCACAGGGGCATCCTCAAGCTTAATGCCGACCGCCTCTTCCTTAACAGTTTCTAATATCTTTGCTCTTACTTTCGACGTATCTATGTCAATCTTAGTGGGTATGACCTCCCCTTTTCTAGAGTCATCACGCTCCAATGGAGACATCGCCTTGGTCCTAACAGTAGCCATTTGAGGCATAAGCTCGCTGGTGAATATGGCTTGAGCATTGCCGCCATAAACAGGACGCGTTTGAACCAGCAGCTTTGTCTCCGGGTCTATGCTTAAGTCGAGGCAATCTGTTGTCAGGCTGGTACCTAGTCTGAAGGCGAGGTGAGGAGCCAGATCTCTACCCATGGATGTTTGTCCCATAAGTATTACCCGGGGCGAGATATCTTTGGCCAATTTTTCCGCGCCTTGTATATAAGAATCAGCTTGGTATTCTTTGAGGGCGGGGTGTTCTATAGTGTAAACTTTGTCTGCTCCGAAGGCAATTGCTTCTTTAGAAGCTTCGCCAACCGAATCGCTGGCTAGCAGGCAGGATAAGTCATCCTTAAGGTCATCAGCAAGCTTCCTACCACATCCTAGCATCTCAGTGGTAATGGAGGCCAACTTCCCATCTACTAGCTCACCACAAACTAATATACCTTTGTATTCAGCCATTATTTCCTCCTTAACTTTAAAGTAATTTGGCTTCCCTGAGTTTTACGGCTAGATTAGCGCCGGCTTCTGCGGGTGTCTCACCTTCGATTATTTCGCATTTGGCTTCCTTAACCGGCTGGAAGAGTTTATCTAACTTGCTATGCCTTCCAGCGGCGCCAAGTTGTGAAGACTCGAGCCCAATATCGGCTGGTTGCCAAATGACAGGTTGTTTTTTAGCTGCTGCCATGATTCCTTTCAAGGTGGCATAACGAAGTGCTCCTATCCCACTCGTTACTATGATTAGGGCGGGCAGTGTCACTTCAACAACCTGGTAGCCATCGGGAATAACTCGCTCAACCTTAGCCTTCCCGTCTACGACCTCCACTTTGCGAGCCAAGGTTACAGCCGGGATTCCTAAAATTTCAGCAATGCCTAGACCTACTTGACCAGCATCCCAATCAGAGGATTGTCTACCGCAGAAAATAATGTCATATTCCCCTATTTTCTTTATTGCGATAGCCAGGGCGTTGGCAGTTGACCAGCTATCGCCCCCGTCAAAAGCTTCGTCTTCCAGAAGAATGAGTTCATCGCTTCCCACAGCTAACGCTTTCTTAATTACGTCGCGAACAAAGTTATTACCTAAGCTGAGTGCGGTAATTTTGCCCCCTCCGGTATCCTTGATTTTGAGGGCAGCCTCCAAGGCAAATTCCTCGTATTGACCGATTACAGGCTTTACGTCTGGTGGCAAGGTCATCTTGTTGTTTGCTACCTTAAATACAGACGGTGGCGCCTCAGGATCAGGTACTTGCTTGCAACAGACGATCATATTAACTGGCATTTCCTAACCTCCTTAAAGATTTTTGCAGCCCTAAAGGATATAGAAAAAGCCGTCTTCTGTCAATGATCCGAATCACGTAGATTCGATATGAACGATCTAAGGGGTTGAGTGGTAATAGCTACTTTAGCCACGGAATTAATGTTAAAATAGATAAGAATTGTTATTCGTGGGCAAATTTTTTAACATCCGCCATCGGCTAGACCTCTAAGCCTTCCAACCGAATCGATGACCTTTGTTCTGGACAAGCTATGGAAGTTAAATTCATTGCAGATAACAACGTTGGTAAACTGGCTCGGTGGTTAAGGCTGATTGGCTATGATACTCTGCTGTTTAGGCAAAAAAACGATGGTCAAATGATTAAAATAGCTGGTTCTGCTCTTTATTGATTGATTGCCTCCACAGTCTATGATAGAGTAACGATTGGGTAACAGGCTAGCCATTATCTGCGGGACGGGCTGTCTTGCCCTCCCAAAGGAGGTGGTAAATATGTTACAAAAATTAACAAACGCCATCATTTTCCTATTAGGATGCTGGCTAATTACAAAACTGGTAATCATCTTGCTTAGCTAGATAATCCTTTTTCTTGGCTAGCCTGTTCCCTCTTGATTCTCCTGATGTTGCGTACACACACGATAGTCCCTATGGTACAGAGTACGAACACAGCTCCACCAGTGTAGCCAGAGCCAGAGGGTCCCGAACTACCGAATATCATCAACACGAGACCCGTCACAACGCCTGCTAAATCTGCCCCCAAAAGTATTCTCTCAATAAGTAGTCTCTTTGATTTCTTCATTTTGCACCCCCACCTATAATAGTCGTCATTGTACGCTACAATCATGTTTTAGTCACCTTATCCCCTTCACGGTTGAGTGTGTGCGTTCTACCCTTTTACTTCTGAGTTGTCTCTTTGGCTTCGACCTTTTCCTGTAAGGCTTAACGAGACTGTCTGCCTCATCAAGACTTAAGCTATCATCACGCTTCGGTATCTGTCCCTTTATAACGTCCAGCCAGCTTTTGTACGGAAAGTCGTGTATCTTGGCTGCTTCGGCGGGTGTTTTACCCTTCAGACTTTCGTGTGGTCTCAGATAGTTGTAATTGAAGACAAAGCCTTCTAGTATAAGCTGTTGCGTTTCGGACTTGTCCATTCCCCGCATGGGCTTCAGCCTATCCCTCAGCGTGCCATGCCACCGCTCCACGATGTTAGTGGACAACTCCTTCTTTTTAAAAGGTGTCGTTACCACGTGCTTTGTAGCACCACCGAATACCAATTCGCAACCCTCTATGTAAGCCTTCCAGCCATCAGTTAGCATGAGCTTCGGGCTTTTCTTGGCTCTATCTTTAGCCTTCTTGAAGGTTAGACATATATCCTTAATACCACGAGCACTAGACAGTCTAGACGCAAGCAGGAAACGGGTGTCGTAGTCTATGACATTTATCAGCCAATACTTTTTGCCGTCTTTTAGCTTCAGAACGCACTCGTCGGCAAGCCACTTATCGCCCACTTGCGGAGTGTAGTGTCTAGCTTCGGCAAGTGCTACCTTGGTCAGCCTTTTTACCCAGCCGTAAATGGCACTGTCAGAAGGTCTACGCCCTATTTTCTGGTCAACCCCGTCCACTATCTTTCTCAATGACACGCCAGCGTAATAGTCGTAGACAGCGTCAGCCACTATACCTACTGGATAGCGCATGTGAGGCAGTCCACGATTGTACACGAAGCCCCTGCCACAGTTTTTGCATAGGTAGTATTGAACGCCGTTCCGTTTGCCATTTTTGACAATGTCAATAGAGCCACAAAACTTGCACTTCGGCATATCTATACTCGCTGCGTTCATTATCACATGGTATCCCATGTCTCTAGCTACCTCCGTAATTAAAGGCTTTACCCATCCTGCCATCTGCTATACCCTCTAGCTTTCTTGCTAGAGAGTAGAACTCTACCCATTTAATGTCAACAGTTATGATTGACCGTGTCATCTATTCAGTCTGCGGAACAGTTCCTCCCTGTCAACAATCACACTAACCTTCTTTTTTAGTTGCTCTATCTCGTTTGCTGCGGTGAACTCAAGTCTGCTCCCCTTTCCTATCACTGCCATTTGAATGTTGCTATCGACCGACCTCGCAGTGCTACTTGTTTCCGTGACCAGAAGCGTGGCAAGTTTCTGTAGCGGTATGGTACTCAAGTTAGGTAAATGGTCTTCGACCTTGTTGATAAGGTATTTGCCTATGTCTCGAACTCCTGTTATGTAGTAGTGTGAATCAATAAGCTGAGGGACAAACGACTGATTGCTAAATTTCCAGTTCACTCGCACTATTTGAGGCTCACGCTGTTCGGTGTACCCGCACATTACAAACTCTAGTATGTTTTCCGTCACGACTCTGACTTGCTCCTTAACCACATATTTATAGAAGTCCTCATTCAGAAGTTGTGCAAACGCCTCGACTATTCCTCGAAATGGCTTATTGTTTCTATCGGTAACAGTTTCGTTGAATAATCCCAATACCCAGCGGTCATATCCAGGCACATTCGACGCAAACATCATCCCCACATAATCATTCAAAGCCCATAGTTTGGACACGTTCTCCCTATACGATACACGTGTCCGTCCATCAGCGTCTCCCACCCATTCCACTTCTCTACTGTCTGTAGCTAAAATGATGCTATTTACCCCTTTTAGCGCAACCGCTATACTCATTGGCGTACTCCTCCCTCCACATCTATAATACCATTCTCCGTCAATCGGTATCTGCCTATACAAGCTATGGGGTATCATGGACACCCCCCAAAACGCTCGTCAATCGAGATAGAGCAGAACCAAATAGCTCTTAGTGAAGCTAGGGTGATTTTGACTAAAGATGCTCAATTTATGAAAAGACGCTTGGTCACAAATGGTAAACTCAAGGCTATACTCATTAGGCAGGATGACCCTAAACTCCAGATGCAGCAAGTAGTGAAAATGTTGAATTTAAATTATCATTTCAAACCCTTCTCGCTTTGTCTGGAATGTAATCAAGCATTGATAGCCCGGGGTAAAGAAGAGGTGCAAAATCGGATCCCCGCTCACGTTCTTGTAACTCAAACTCAATATACGGAATGTCCCGCCTGCCATCGTATCTACTGGCAGGGTACACACTGGCAGGCGATGGTCAAGAAGTTACAAGACTGGCAAAGAAGGGGTGGCGAAAATCATGCGCCTACCTAATGCTCGTCTTGCCAGGGCCTCAATAGTGGCACGCATTAGGTAGTAGTGCTATACTCAGCCAATAATGCTAGGATGATGGAGATAAAGCTAAATACCTATGTTACTAGCAATTGATATTGGAAATACCAGCATTGCCATAGGGGTTTTCGAAGGTGAGAACCTCCTTACTACACGGCATATGTCTACGAGTATTCAGCATATGGCAGATGAGTATGCCACCTTCTTGCTCAATATACTAAACCATCAGGGGTTTTCTGTGTCCGATATAAAAGAAATAGCCATGTGTAGTGTTGTTCCCCCACTAACAACCACCTTTGTAGACCTGTCACAACGGTACTTTCATATCGCACCATTGGTAGTAGGGACGGGAGTCAAGACTGGCGTGCGCATTCGCATGGACAATCCGAGAGAGGTTGGCGCTGACCGCATCGTTGATGCTGCCGCTGCCCGCCATCTCTACGGTGGTCCGGTGATCGTCGTTGACCTGGGGACAGCTACCACCTTTGGTATTGTCTCCAAAGAAGGCGACTACGTTGGCGGTGTTATCGCCACTGGCATCGCCACTGCCGCCGAGGCATTGGTCACTAGAACGGCACAGCTACCTCGTGTGGAATTGACCCGTCCCAAGCGTGCTATCGGGACTAACACTGTGGCTGCCATGCAGTCGGGCATCATCTTTGGCTATGTCGGACTTGTTGAGGGTATGGTAGCTCGCATCCGAGGTGAATTGGGGGAAAAGGCAATAGTAGTAGCTACCGGCGGTTATGCCGAACTCATCGCCAATGAAACAACAATGATTGATGAGGTAAACCCTGATTTAACTTTAATTGGATTGCGTCTTATTTATGAAATGAATAAGGAGCAGTAATGCTTAGAAATAAAACCATAGTTCTGGGGGTAACAGGGAGCATCGCTGCCTATAAAGCAGCAGAAATTGCCAGCCAGCTAACTCAGGTAGGAGCGAAGGTGAATGTAATTATGACTAAAGAAGCCATCGAATTCATATCACCTATTACCTTACGGGCAATTACTGGTGGACCCGTAGTTACCGAAATGTTTGATTTGGCTTCAGAATTCAGCATTGGACATG
>Ga0307438_1000035_pt1 | contig 95840 bp, 80 predicted proteins | sample SalMarWE160110MG_FD_202144 | JGI IMG/M metagenome (GOLD analysis project Ga0307438, IMG submission 202144) | Salt marsh sediment microbial communities from the Plum Island Ecosystem LTER, Massachusetts, United States - WE1603-110 | ecosystem: Environmental > Aquatic > Marine > Intertidal zone >... | reverse complement strand
AAGTAATTCCCCACTGAACAGTCAAAATGACCTGAAAAACCGCATTCTTGCCCCACCGGAAGGGGTTAGCCAACAGTACCTTTGGAAGTGCGTCGCACCTGATAGTGAGCACCCCACCAATCCGCGTAGAGCCGTATAATTGGACTGCTCTCGCTATGGAACGCTTTCGGCCCGCAGCCCCTCCCCGAGGAACTGCAGGCCTTTGCTCGTGATTGTGTCGTCGTCAGCCGCTACCGGCTGCGCACGGAACGGGTGGACTTTGAGAGTGGGCGTCGGGGGCGCGTGGGTGGTTTCGGGAGCACGTGCCGCTTTGCCATCCGCGGCCCGGACGCGGCCTGGCGGCGGCGCATCGGGCTGCTGGCTGCCTTCGCCCCCTTCGCCGGCGTGGGCTGGCGCACGACAATGGGGCTGGGCCAGACTCGCCTCGGGGAATAACAAAAGCGCGGGGCCAAAGCCCCGCGCTCTTCCTACTCCCTACTCCCTACCCCCTACTCCCCACTGACGACGACGTTAAAACTATCCACCCACGGACCTCCGTTGCTGGCGCTGATAGGATTCAAGTAAAAGGTGATCACGTGCCCATCCGGCGTCGCTGGATCCACTACGAAATCCCAGTCATCATCGTTCTGCCTTGTCCCGCCGCCGGGAATATTCGGGTAGGTTGATGAATCATTGTACAGGAAGGCAGACACGTAGGGATCGGTGGTCGCCAGAACTGCCGTGACCGATTGGGCGGTGTAGGTACCGAGGTTTGCCAACGAGACGTCCAACTCAATCGTCTCACCAGGGTTGATGATACCATCCCCATTTCCGTTGCTCTCGCCCCACCTATTGTCATCAATGGTGTGGTCATAGTAGACCAGCGGGCTGACGGCACCCTCGACTGCATCGCGGACGAGCGAGTAGGTGCCGCTTGGCACCGGGGCATAGGGCCCAAGAACGACGATGCTGCCCTCACCAGCCACCCAACGCTCGGCCACGTAGATCAGGTTGTGATCAGTCGTCTTGGCCGTCAACGCCAGCGTGCCCTCCGGCAAGAGCGAAGCATACATCTGAGCATCGTTGCTCCGCGAAGTCAGCACGTCACCCACGTTATAGTCCTCAGTGGTCTTGCTAAACCGGATCACCTCCTGGTCGTTGGATAGGCTAGAGTAATCCCAGTAGACGTCTCTTCCGTTGCTCCCGGTGCTGGCCGGCCACATAAAGCCCGAGTAGGCGGCGTAGCACACGGCGCTGTCCACGGCGACGACTCGCCGACCGGACGTGAACCAGGCGGCCACGTCGCTGAGGTACATGTCAGGCACGGCGTTGTCGGGCAGCACCAACCGCTCGAAGGGGGCCAGCGTTGCGGCTGACAGATCAGCGACCACCCCCACCTGGAACCGTCCTTCGGGATCATCGTCCAAGATCGAGAAGTAAGTCAACCACTGGTTAGTGTTGAGGCCGGAAAAGTAGGAGGGACGTTTCGAGTAGTCGAACACAGCCACCGGGAGGAGGCCATCGGGCGCAGTAACGAACTGCCAGACCGGTCCGGTTGTGCTCCTGCCTGTGTCGTCGGTCGCCACCACGTACCAGTAATAACCGGCGCTGTGAGTCAGTGGGCCGGGGTCGCAGGCTTCGACGGACACGTCGTCGCAGACCAAAGTCGTCGGCGGGTCCGACGTGCCCAGATAGACATCGTAAGTCACTGTATTACCGGAATCCGGGTCGCCACCTGTCCAGACAAGTTGCGTGGCGATGGAGGTCATCGTCGCGCCATCAGGAGGGCCAGGGACAGTGGGTATGTAGGGCGGAGAGGATGGCAGCCCCTCAACGGTGACGGTGAAACTGTCCGTCCAGGGGCCTCCGTTGCCAGCAGCGATGGGGTCCAGGTAAAAGGTGATCACGTGCCCATCCGGCGTCGTCGGATCCACCACGAAATCCCAATCGTCAACGTTCTGCCCTGTTCCACCGCCGGGGATATCCGGGTAGGCTGATGAGTCATCGCCCAGGAAGGCAGACACGTAGGGATCGGTGGTCGTCAGGACTGCCGTGACCGATATGGCCGTGTAGGTACTAAGATTTGTCAACGAGACGTACAACTCAATCGTCTCACCAGGGTTGATGATTCCATCCCCGTTTCCATTGCTCTCGCCCGACGTATCGTCGTCAATGGTGTGAGCCTCGTATACAATCGGTCCAACGACAGGGGGGGCAGACTCGGTGAGGAAACTCCACACCGGCCCCGTCGTGGTCGCCCCGTGCTCGTCGGTGGCCACGATCTGCCAGTAGTAGTAGGTGCCCACGCTGAGCGTGCCCGGATCGTAGGACGTGCCGGATTGGTCATCAGAAACCAGCACGTCGGGCGTGCTGTCGCCAGCCTCGAAGTAGACGTCATAGGTCACGCTGTCGCCGTCAGGGTCACCGCCGGTCCAACTCAAGCCCACATCCCAACTCTGGTTGGTGGCCCCGTCTGCCGGTGAAGGATTGGATGGCACGTTGGGCGGGTTGTTGGCAGGCGGGAGTGGCTGGGTGCCGGGGGTGTAGTCGCGCAGCCCCAACGGCAGATACACCAGCATCCTCACGACGGTGAAGGCAAAACCGGAGATGTCCTGCCCTGTGTTGACCCCATCCGTCGCTATTACCTTAATACGGTTGCGTGTTCCGAGTGCCAAGGCCGCCGCAGGTATCTGGTAGTTGGTTGTTGTAAGGCCAATATCAAGTGTCTGCCAGCTTACACCATCGTCGCCACTGTACAGCACAGCATAAGACAAGGTGTCATCGTCAGCATCAGAACCGTTCCAGGTGATGGGGATCGTATCCTCAATGATGAACACCTCACCGCCGTTCGGAGAGACTACAGACACCTGCGGGGGGTTGGACGTGACGTGTCGTGACGCAAGCGAAGAGCCATTCCTAACGATGTGGACGTCGCTGGTGCCGACGGGATAGGGGATGGCGAACGCAAACGGCTGTAAGTCCACGCTGGCTCCACCTTCCATCACAAACGTTGGAGAAAAGCAGTGAGTGTAGAGCACGCTACCGCCACCGTCACGCATTTCGATCGTGTAGTCGCCTGACGTGGCTGAGTCAGCCAAGCCAGAAGGCAATCGCCACCAATCCGCAAGTGTGATTTCGCCGCTTCTGCTCAAGACACCAGAGACCAATAATAACCCGGACGTGTCGCTGGCTTCTGTATGCTGCAAGAGTAGCCAGTCATAGTCGGCCGGTTTAATCCACGGTAGTACCGATGGTCTATCTTCGCCCATGATAGAGTATACGGAAGCAGTTTGACCATATTTGTTCTCCACTCCGTGCTGCATTAGCCGGCGGTGTTCTACGTCTAAACCGTTCGTTACCTGAATACCGTCAGGGTATGAATCATACTCTTCCAACGACGTATGCAGTCCAAAAGAGTGCCCCAGTTCGTGCAACATCTTCTGAGGACTCTGCCAGCCAGCCTCTAGCAACACCATTCTCGGAACCAGGGGGAACCATTGGCCGGCAGCATCGTTAGCCACAGGGTGATACTCTCTGAACCAACCCGGAGGGAGTACCGCAATATATCGGGACGATGTGGGGCTTGCCAGTTTCATCGCGTTGTACAATTGGAACAGAAAGTCGAAATAGAAGTCAAAGAACCCCAAGCGCCCGGTGGCACCGGCACTGAGACTGCCGAGATGCCTGTCACTGACCAGCGATTCGGCCACCGGAAACATCGCTGCGAACTGTTCCGTTCCACGTGCCCCCATATAGCTGGTCGCAGCAGCGTTGTCAACGCTTAGAAAGACGAGTTCCACGGAGCCATCAGTGCTTCCTGACAGGCTGGTGCGCCGGACATTGACTGGCGCAGATATGGCCGAGTTATTCGATGGATCAGTGTCATAGGCATGCTGGACCTTAACGCTCACTTGATACGTTCCAGTGGAGGTTGGCGTCAGGTCGGGGTCGAAGAAGTAGATGGTTTTAGTGGCAGGAGTGTTGGGAAAAGAGAGAGGGTACGCGGTGTTTTCATCCAGCAAGCTGAAGTCAGCACCAATATTCTGCCCTTCCGCCACGTAGAAGGTGGAGAACTCCTGACCATTGTAGGTTAGCGTGACCGGCACGCCACTAACCGCAGCGGTACCGTCGCTTTGCACAACAACCTTGACAGCCGTAGCCTTGCCGACCACAAGATCCTGACCCTCGAGGGCCTGCAAGGGCGTGACAGAGACTATGGAGAGATCAGAGAGCGGGTTTCGCCGCACATAGACTTCAGCATCTCCGTAACTGTAGTCACTCCAGGCAACGTAGGACGTGCCATCTGGCGCAATGGTTACCGAGGGCGCCCCCGACCAGCCACTATTGTCGCTGATGCCCCCGCCGCTGGCCGAGCCGGCCCCTACCTCCTCCCAACTGCTCCCATTCCAGCACCGTACATAGATCTCGTATGTGCCCCCGCCACTGTCGTCAAGCCAGGCGACATAGGGCGTGCCGTCCATCGCAATCGCTACCGCAGGATTTGCTGAGCCGCCGCCGTTGTCGCTGATGCCCCCGCCACTGGCGGAACCGGCTCCTACCTCCTCCCAACTGCTCCCACTCCAGCGCCGCACGTAGATTTCCCTGTCCCCGCTACTGTCGTCTTCCCACACGACGTAGGGTCTGCCGTCCGGCGCAATCGCCACCGCAGGGCACCTGGAGTCCCCGCTGTTGCCACTGACACCCCCGCCGCTGGCCGAGCCAGCCCCCACCTCTTCCCAACTGCTCCCATTCCAGCGTAGGACGTAGATTTCATAGCCCCCATCGCTGTCGTCGCGCCAGGCGACGTACGGCGTGCCGTCCGGCGCAATCGCCAGCGCAGGGTTCCGCGAGCGCCCACTGTTGTCGCTGATGCCCCCACCGCTGGCCGAGCCAGCCCCCACCTCTTCCCAACTGCTCCCGTTCCAGCGTAGCACGTAGATTTCATAGTCCCCACCGCTGTTGTCGCGCCAGGCGACATACGGCGTGCCATCCGGCGCAATGGCCGCTGAAGGCTCAAGCGAATTGCCGCCGTTGTTGCTGATGCCCCCGCCATTGGCCGAGCCGGCTCCTACCTCTTCCCAACTGCTTCCATTCCAACGTCGCACGTAGATTTGAGAGTAGCCCCCCCCACTGTCGTCAATCCAGGCGACGTAGGGCGTGTTGTCCAAAGCAATGGCTATCGCAGGCTCTTGTGAGCTGCCACCGTTATCGCTAATGCCGCCGCCGCTGGCCGACCCAATCCCAACCTCTTCCCAAACACTTCCGCTCCAGCGCCGTATGTAGATTTCGCTCAGCCCTCCCCCACTATAGTCGTGCCAGGCAACGTAGGACGTGCCGTCTGACGCAACGGCCATTGAAGGCTCAAGCGAGTTGCCGCTATCGTCGCTGATGCCCCCGCCGCTAGCCGATCCGGTCCCTACCTCTTCCCAGCCGGCGTTGAGGTCGGCAGCGGGGAGGGATAAAACTGGCCCTTTCGCTTCCCCTTCGACCGAGCCCAGGACAGGGCTCAGGACAGGCGCAGCCGTAACTTGGACGCTGCCCAATAGCAGGGCCAACAGAGTCATAACGGTCGGAACAGTGTAGATAGAATTTCGGGTTTGCATCGCCATCTCCCTCATCGGCACAGCCACGACGGCCTTCCTAATGCCCGCCCTGACCTCTGGACACGATGCTATTGTATCACAAATTTATGCCGCCTGTCAAGCCCCTGCACATCTTTATGTAATTCTTATGGAATTCTTTACCATAGAAGCGTACCAGGAACGTTGAACAGCAGCAGGAGAAAGACTCGCCCAACCCACTGAAAGCAACCGCCTGCCCTGTATGAGGGCAGGCGGTTGGGCAATGGTGGCGCTGCTCGCTATACCTCTACTTCGGCTCCCAGCGCACGATCAATTCCTTGGCCGCCCGCACCTCGTCCAGCCTCCGCACCGGTGCGTTGTGGGGCGCCTCGTGGAGCAGGTGGGGGGCCGTGTGGGCCTCCTCAGCGATGCGCAGGAGTGCCTCGGCGAACCCGTCCAGCGTCTCCTTGCTCTCCGTCTCCGTCGGCTCGGGCATCAGCGCCTCGTGGACGATGAGGGGGAAGTAGTTGGTGGGTGGGTGGAAGCCGTAGTCAATGAGCCGCTTGGAGACGTCCAGCGCGTGCACGTCGGGGGCGTCGGGGAAGCAGCCCTCGCAGACGAACTCGTGCATACAAATGCGGTCATGGGGCACCCGGTAGGTGTCCTTAATCCGGCTCATCAGGTAGTTGGCGTTGAGCACGGCGTGCTCGGCCACACGCCGGAGTCCCTTCGCTCCCAGCATGCGGACATAGGTGTAGGCTCTCACCAACACGCCGAACTGGCCGTAGAATGCCTTCACCCGGCCGATGGACTTGGGCGGGTTCACGAACATATAGAACTCCGCCTCGTCGTCCGCCCGCTCGGGATCCACCGCCACGATGGGGCCAGGCAGGAAATCAACCAGATGCTCCGCCACAGCCACCGGTCCCCCACCCGGCCCACCACCGCCATGAGGCGTGCTGAAAGTCTTGTGCAGGTTGAACATCATCACGTCGAAGCCCAGGTCACCCGGTCGGCAAATGCCCAACAGCGCGTTCATGTTCGCACCATCGCCGAAGAGAAGTCCGCCGCAGCCGTGCACCAACTCGACAATTCTCCCGACGTGCTCGTCGAAGAGGCCCAGCGTATTGGGATTGGTCAGCATCATCCCGACCACGTGTTCATTGCAGGCCGCCTTGAGTGCCACCAGATCCACGTTGCCCCGCTCGTCGGAGGGAACCTCGACTACGTGCAGGCCACTCATACTCGTGCTGGCTGGGTTGGTGCCGTGGGCCGAGTCTGGGACCAGGATCACGTCTCTCCCGGTGTCCCCCCGGTACAGGTGATAGGCACGCATAATGAGCACACCGGTCAACTCGCCGTGGGCCCCCGCCGCTGGCTGTAGACTGACCGCCTTGAATCCACTGATCTCCTTGAGGAACTGCTGCAAGTGGTACATCAAGAAAAGCGCCCCCTGCACTGTCTCCTCGTCCTGGTAGGGATGAAGGTGAACAAAGCCCGGAAGACGGGCCACCTCTTCGTTAATCCTGGGGTTGTACTTCATCGTGCAGGAGCCGAGGGGATAGAAGCCGACGTCCACCCCGTAGTTCATCTGGGAAAGGTGGGTGTAGTGGCGAACCAGGTCCGGCTCACTCACCTCCGGCAGCGGCAGGTCCTCCCGCACCAGGCCCTCGGGCAACTCGGCGGGCGGCACGTCAAGACCCGGGGGCGATACGGCGCAGCGGCCCGACCGGGAGATCTCAAAAATCAAAGGCTCAGTCACAGTGTCACCTCCTCCAGCGCCTCTACCAGCGCGTCAATCTCCCCACGGGGGTTCATCTCCGTCACGCACAGGAGCATGTGATCCTCCAGGTGAGAATAGTCCCTTCCCAGGTCGTAGCCGCCGATGATGCCCCACTCGTCCAGCAAGTGCTCGTTGATCTCGGCCACGGGCCGGGGGCAACGGACGACGAATTCCTTGAAGAAGGGCTTGTCCCGCAGGACGGTGTAGCCGTCGAGGGCGTCAATTGCGTCAGCGGCGTAGTGGGCCTTGTGGTAGCACAACTCAGCCACTCGGCGCAGCCCTGTCTTGCCCAGCGCCGCCATGTAGACCGCCGCCGCCAGCGCCACCAGGCCCTGGTTGGTGCAGATATTGGATGTGGCCCTCTCCCGGCGGATGTGCTGCTCGCGGGTGGAGAGGGTGAGGACAAAGCCCCGGTTCCCCTCGGCATCCACCGTCTGGCCCACCAGCCGGCCCGCCATCTTGCGCACGTACTTCTTCCGGACGGCGAAGAAGCCCAGGTATGGCCCGCCGAAGTTGAGTCCGGCGCCCATCCCCTGCCCCTCGCCCACCACGATGTCTGCCCCGAACGTGCCCGGGGGCTTCAGGAGTCCCAGGGTGATGGGGTCGGACACGACGACCAGAAGCGCGCCTACCGCGTGCGCCGCCTCGGCCAGGTCGCTCAAATCCTCAACGCGGCCCAGAAAGTCGGGATACTGGACAATGAGACAGGCTGTGTTCCCATCAAGCAAATCCGTTAATCCTGCTGATCCGCTGTTCTCACCGCCGTTCTCATCCCCCACCACTGTCAGCCTCATCCCCTGGGTGTAGGTACGCACCACGGCCCGGTACTCAGGGTGAACCAAAGGAGAAACGACCACCTTACGCCGCTTCAGGCGGTGGACGTTGACGGCAGTGATGGCCGCCTCGGCGGTGGCGGTGGCGCCGTCGTAGTGGGAGGCGTTGGAGACCTCCATGCCGGTGAGATTGCAGATCATCGTCTGGTACTCGAAGATGGCCTGCAGGGTCCCCTGGCTGACCTCCGGTTGGTAGGGAGTGTAGGCAGTGTAGAACTCTCCCCGGCGCAGGACAGCGTCCACCACGGCGGGGACGAAATGGTGGTAGGCCCCGGCTCCCAGGAAACAAGGGCCATCAACGGTGGTGAAGTTAGCCCCCGCCAGCGTTTCCAGTTCCCAACGGGCCTCCATCTCCGAGAAGGCCGGCGGCAGGTCCAGTTCTGGGAAGCGGGCGTGCGCGGGCACATCCTCGAATAATTCTTCGATGGACCGGACGCCGACAGCAGCCAACATAGCCTTCCGGTCCTCATCGGAATGCGGAATATATGGCATAATGGGTACCTCCGTGCCAATGTAGGGGCATCCCTCGCGGATGCCCACGCCAGGGCGACCGCCAGGGTCGCCCCTATTCCTCCTCCTCTGCGACGAACGCCTCGTAAGCGCTGGCGTCCATCAGGGCGTCGAACTCGGCGGGGTCGGACGGGATAAAGCGGATCATCCAGCCCTTACCATAGGGGTCCTGGTTGACCAGTTCCGGCGTGTCCTCCAGGGCCTCGTTGACGGCGGTGATCTTCCCGCCCATCGGCATATAGATGTCGGAGGCAGCCTTCACCGACTCGACGATGCCGAAGGTGTCTCCCTTCTCGAAGATGTCCCCCACCTCCGGCATTTCTACGTAGACGATGTCGGAGAGGGACTCCTGAGCATGGTCGCTGATGCCACAGACGACCTCGTCCCCGTCCCATCGGGCCCACTCGTGAGAACTCAAATACCGTGCGTCACGATCTGTTTTCATCGCTGTCACTCCTTTTCGTGGATATGATGGCTATTGCTGTTGCGTCTCTCAACCGGCCCCGTGTGTATTATACCCAACGGACTTCACCAGGGCAAATCGGTGCGAGCACAGGACCATCTTCCCCCCATTATACAACCCGTGGCACCCGAGCCAGGATCCCGGAGACCACCTCGCAGTTGATAGTGCCCAGCCAGTCCGCTACCTCCTCGGCGGTGATCTCGTCATCCCCCTGGCGGCCGATGAGCACCACCTCGTCCCCCACGCGGACGTTGGGGATGTGGCTGACGTTGATCACGGTCCGGTACATACAGACCTGGCCCACAATGGGTGCGCGCCGACCACGGACCAGCACCGCCCGCCAGCGGGTGGGCGCGCGGCGGAAGCCGTCGGCGCAACCCACGGGGATAACAGCAATGGTCTCCTGTTCCTCGCTGCGGCAGGTGTTGCCGTCACTGCCGTAACTGCCCGGCGGGAGGGTCTTGACCTGGGCGATAGTGGTCTTCCAGGCCAGCGCGGGGCGGAAGCCCGCCGGGAGAGAAACGTGGGAGGAGGGCTGGAGGCCGTACATCGCCAGGCCCAGCCGCACCATGTTGAAGCGAGCCTCCGGGAAGCGCAGGATAGCGGCGGAGTTGGCGCAGTGAACGATGTGGAAATTGACGCCGATCTCGGCCAGCCGCTCCAGCGCTTCCTGGAAGCAGGCCAGTTGCTGGCGAGTGCATCGCAGATCAGCATCGTCCACGGCGGAGAAGTGAGTGAAAATGCCCTCCAGGACGAGGCCCGGTAGACCGCTCACCTCCTCCACGAAGGGAACGACCTGGTCGGACAGCAACCCCAACTGGCCCATCCCGGTATCCACTTTGACGTGGACCCGGGCGGTGCGGCGCAGGTCAGTGGCAGCCCGGCTGAGGGCTCGCGCCCCATCGGCGTCGTGGAGAGCCAGAGTGACGTCGCGCAGGAGCGCATCCCGGACCAGCCAAGCGGGGGTGTAGCCCAGTACAAGGATGGGGGCGTCCACCCCGCCGTCACGGAGTTTCACCGCCTCGTTGACTGAGGCCACCCCGCAGAAAGAAGCGCCGTTGTTGAGAGCGGTACGGGCGACGGTGAGGGCACCATGGCCGTAGGCGTCGGCCTTCAGAACCGCCAGGATCTCTACCTCCGGCCCAACGACCACCTTGACCTGCCGGACGTTGTAGGCCACCGCCTCCAGGTCTACCTCCACCCAGGTCGGCCGGGCAGGACGAGCGACCCGCACCGCCAGTCCGTCCACCCGCCGTACCAGACGGGCGGTGTCGGCCGGATTGGCCAGGAGCCCCTCCACCACCTGCTCCATCCGGGCCTCCACGTCTCCCTTGACCAGCACCACGTCCCCTGGTCCCAGTCGCGGCCTGAGATGACGCACCGCGTCCCGGGCGGTGTAGGTCACCAGGATGCGTCCACAGGGGAGGCCAGCCTCCTTGGCTGCCTCGGCGATCCAGACGGCCCGTTCCCCCTTGACGACCAGGAGATCCACACAGGCAGTCACTGCCCGCCCCACATGCCGGTGGCCTTCCACTGCGTAGCCGCCCAGTTGGGCCATGTCCCCTAAGACCGCGATGCGGCGCCGGGCGGGGTAGTCGGCCAGGGTGGCCAGGGCCTGCAGGGCAGTGGTCGGGCTGCAACTGGCGGAGCCGTCGAGCAGGAGTGATCCGCCGGCCCCCGACAGGGCCTGCAGTCGGCCAGGTCCTGGTTGCAGTTCCTCCACCACGTCCAGGATGTCGTCCCACGGGACGTGATATGCCAGACCGACGGCGATAGCGGCCAGGATGGTGTAGGCCTGGTGGCGGCCCAGGAGGCAGGTGCGCACCTCCGCCTTGGCGGGGTAGCCGGGGGTACCCATGCCGCTGACGCCGGGGAAATGGACCACGAACTGGAGCCCTTCAGGGTCGGGCCGCAGGTCGGAGGCGACGATATCGGCGTCGGGGCTCAGGCCGTAGGTGACGACATGGGCACGGGTGCGCTCCCGCATCGCCCGCACCCGAGGATCGTCGTAGTTGAGGACGGCGACGCCGTCGGGCGGGAGGGCCTCCACCAGACGGCCCTTCTCCCGGGCGATGGCCTCCAGGCTGCCCAGAAAGGCCAGGTGGGTGTGATTGACCGCCGTGACGACGGCAATGTGTGGTCGGGTCAGTTCGGCCAGGTGGGCGATATCGTCGAAGGCATGACAGGCCATTTCCAGAACGGCTACCTCGTGCTCAGGAGTGAGTCCCGCCAACGAGATAGGCAGGCCAAAACGGTTGCTCAGATCCGGCGGGTTGGAGAAAACCGGGTGGCGGGCGGCCAGGACGACGGTGGTGGCCCGGCAGGCGTCGGTCTTGCCGGTGGAGCCGGTGATGCCCACCACCTGGGGGGTGTTCCTGTGCAGGACGCAGGCGGCCCAGTCGGTGAGGGCGAGTTGGACATCTGGGACTACCACGCAAGGGACGGCGGGGTTGGCCGGGGGGTACTGGCAGAGCACCCCGCCTGCTCCCTTGTGTATAGCGTCAGCGATGTAGTCGTGGCCATCCCCGCCGCCCTCGGTCTTGACGGTGACGAAGAGTTCGCCCGGATTGATACGGCGCGAGTCGTAACAAAAGGCAGGGAACCAGGTTGGGGTGAGAGGCCCTACCCGTTGCCCGCCAGTCGCGGTCAGCAGGTCGTCCAGATAAATCATCGAGTGAATGGCGAATTGTGAATTGCGAACGCCCACTCCTTGCATTCAGATGCCGGGCACTTCGGAAGCACCCGGCACCCGTGATGGGCGGTACGGGACTCGAACCTGTGACCTCCTCCTTGTAAGGGAGGCGCTCTAACCAACTGAGCTAACCGCCCGCAGGCTAATTATAATCGGGAATCTTTGACCCGTCAACGTCACAGCCGGGGCAGGACAACGGACCGCTGGCGCTGGTACTTCCCCCTTTTATCGGCGTAAGAGACCTCGCACTCCTCGTCCGCTTCAAAGAAGAGCACCTGGGCGATGCCTTCATCGGCGTAGATCCTGGCTGGCAGAAGCGTGGTGTTGCTGATCTCCAGCGTGACGAACCCTTCCCAGGCCGGTTCAAGAGGCGTCATACTAATGATGATGCCGCAGCGGGCGTAGGTGGACTTACCCAGGCAGATGCAGAGGACGCTGCGGGGGATGCGGAAGTACTCCACCGAACGGCCCAGGGCGAAGGAGTTGGGGGGAATGACGCAAATATCTCCCTTGAAATCCCCCATCGCCCGTGCATCGAACCACTTGGGGTCCACGACGGTCAGGTCCCCCAGGCCGGGGGTGAAGACCTTGAACTCGCCGGCCGTGCGGATATCGTAGCCGTAGGATGAGAGACCGTAAGAAATGACACCGTCGCGTACCTGCCCATCCACGAACGGCTCGATCATACGCTGTTCCAACGCCATCTTGCGGATCCAGTGGTCCGGTTTGAGACCCATTGTGTCAGGTTCCCCATTTGAGATGCAAGATGCAGGACACAGGATGCCTCTTGCTTCTTGCTTCTTGCTTCTTGCTTCTTGCTTCTTGCTTCCTGCCTCTTGCTTCTTGCCTCTTACATCCGCTCCGGCGCGGTTACCCCCAGCAGTTCCAACGTCCGCGCCAGCGTGAGTTGGGCCGCCCGCACCAGCATCAGCCGTGCCTGGGTCCGCTCTGGCTCCTCTGAGGCGACGACGCGACAGTCCCGGTAGAAGGCGTGGAAAATTGCGGCCAGCTCTTGCGCGTAGAAGGTCAGGTGGTGCGGGGCCAGTTGTGTTGCTGCCAGCGCCACGACCTCCGGCAACTCCAGCATTTTGCAGATCAGTGCCCGTTCGCTCTCGTGGGTCAGCAGCGAGACATCGCCCGGGGCCTCCAGGTCCCACCCCAGGTCGGCGGCGTAACGCAGCATGCTGGCGATGCGGGCGTGGGCGTATTGAACATAGTACACCGGATTCTTCTCCGACTGCTCGACCGCCAGGTCCAGGTCGAAGTCTATCGTCGCATCAACGGTGCAGGTGAGGAGCATAAAGCGGATCGGGTCCGGGCCGACCTCGTCGAGCAACTCGCGCAGCGTGACGAACTCCCCCGCGCGTTTCGACATACGCACGTCCTCGCCGCCCCGCTTCAGGTTGACCATCTGATAGAGGATGACCACCACCCGCTCAGGGTCAAGCCCCAGTGCCTTCGCCGCTGCCTTCACCCGAGGCACATCGCCGTGGTGGTCGGCTCCCCAAACGTAGATCGCTTCGTCGAAGCCGCGCTCGACCAGCTTATTCCACACATAAGCAATATCGGAAGCGAAATAGGTAGGCCGCTCTTCCGGCTCCAGTACGACATGGGGGGAGCGGATCACGACCGCGTCCGCATCCAGGTCGGGGGAGGTGAACCAGGCCGCACCGTCGCGCTCGACGATGCAGCCCCTATCCCGGAGCATCCGCAGGGCACGGTCGAACAGTCCCGATGCGCGCAGGCTCTTCTCGTGGAACCAGGTGTCGAACTCTACTCCCAGGGCTGCCAGATTCTGTCGCGCCTCATTAATGACGCGCGCTATACCCTCCTCCCCCAGAGCGCGCAGGGCCTCCCGGCGAGGCACATTGAGATACCGGTCGCCGTACTGCTGGGCTAACTGCTGCCCCATCTCAACGACGTAGTGGCCGTGGTAACCGTTCTCCGGGAACGGCTCGTCCTGTCCCAGGGCCTGGGCATAGCGGGCGTAGATGCTCTCCCCGAACGTGCGCACCTGGGAACCGGCGTCATTGACGTAGTACTCCCGCTCGACCTCGAAGCCTGCGGCCGCCAGCACGTTGGCCAAGGTATCGCCGATGACCGCGTTGCGGACACCGCCAATGTGAACGGGGCCGGTGGGATTGGCGCTCACAAACTCGACCTGATACCTCTGCCCTCGACCGATCTCCAGATTACCGAAGGTTCCCCCGGCGTCCAAGATCGTCTCAACCTGGGCCGCCAGCCATGCCGCATCCAGTGTGACGTTGATGTACCCAGGCCCCGCCACCTCGACCTGGCCCACAAACGGAGCCGACGGGAGGTGCGCGACCACCCGCGTGGCGATATCCCGAGGGGACATCCGCGCCTCTCGTGCCAGTCGCAGGCAAACTGGCGAACCGTAGTCGCCGTGCTCGGGCTGACGCGAGTGCTCTACGACAATCGCTGGCACCTCGAACTCCGGCAACGCACCCTCCTCCTGCGCGGCCCGCGATCCCGCGGCAATTAACGCTGCGACCCGGTCACGAACGAGCGCTGCCATCACCCTCCCTTAAGTAAGTCAAGCCAGTCCCAACTCCCTACGAAACCACTCCGCCAACCGTTCTCGCTCGTCTGGGGGCTGGAATGAGCCCGCGACGCCCATCAAGATCATGTGCTTAATCTGCTCCAACGTCACTCCCATCACCAGCATAGCGGTCATATACTCGTCGGTAAGCGTCGTATCGCTGATACTGGGGTCGTCGGTGTTGATCGTCACGCGCAGGTGCAAGGCCAATAGGTCAGGCAAGGGATGCTGCCAGAAACGGCGCACGACGGCAGTCTGCAAGTTACTGGTCGGGCAAACCTCCAACGTCACCTCACGCTCACGGACCAATTGCACGACGTCTGAGTTCTCGATCGAGCGCACGCCGTGCCCGATGCGTCGCGCCCCCAGCAGTTCGATGGCCTCCCAGACGTTCTCGGCCCCTCCGGCCTCCCCTGCATGCACCGTCACACCCAGCCCCTCCCACCACGCTCGCCGGAAGACCTCAGCGAAGCGACGGGCTGGATACCCCACTTCATCGCCAGCCAGGTCCAGACCGACGATGCCGTCGTTCCGGTGAGCCATCGCGATATCGGCCATCTGCGACGCCGTATCCAAACTCTCGTCACGACCGATCTGCAGGATCAGATTGGTGCGTACTCCACAATCACGCTGGGCTCTGGCGACGGCACCGCACACCCAGGCAGTCACCTGGTCGAGCGAAAAGCCCTGCTCCCGGGCCTGCGCGACGGGATTGAAGCGCAACTCCAGGTACTTGACGTTATCGGCTGCTGCATCGGCCACCGCCTCATACGCCACCCGTTCCACAGCCGCCTGCGTGGGATAGAAGTGCCGCAAGAAGCGAAACTTCTCGAGAAAGCGATGGAAATCTGGCTCCTCGTTCGTCACCGTCACGAAGGGGCGCAGGTACTCGATGTCGTAACTGGGCAGGTCAATCCCATGTTCCTGGGCAATCTCGGCCAAGGTTTGGAGTCGCAGAGAGCCCTCCAGGTGGCGGTGCAGATCCACCTTCGGGAGCGCGTGTAGTTGAGCGCGCAGGCTCGCCATTGCCTCTGACCGTCTCTCCTCGCTATGCGCCATCATGTCCATTTATCCCCTGTGTCTATATAGGGGATCACGACGAAGCCGAACAACCAGAGCAATCGAGGGCACACACTGAGCCCCCCTCGAGCAAACAGCCTTCCTTCGTCCCCGACCACCGGCGGCGAACCATCTGATGGGCTCGAACCTCTCGCCCCAGGTCACAAGGAAGGGCCGGGGCGATCTAAGAGCGATCAGCGCCTGGCTCGATCTTTTCCCTTAGAATCCATCCCCAGTAGTACCATACAAGCACGAGATCAAGAGTCACACCTATGACCAGGGGGATGTGGAAACTCACCAGTGCGAACCAGGGCTCCAGCAAGACAGGTAATGCGAGTTGGGGCGCCAGGGCCGCAATGCCCCGCATTACCTGACTCATCGCTGCCAGGGTGACAAAGCCGTTGGCCACCTGAAACCAGCGATGGTAGTCTGTCATCTTCGTCACTGCATTTAGTCGCTGGCTGAAAGTGGCGAAAAGGGAACCCAGATAGACAATGGCAAGCAATCCCATCGCCCCCAGAGGTGTGGTGATGACAATCATCGTCGCTCTCCAGTCATCAATTCCTGCAAGCGGAAACCAAACAGGCAGAGTAAGACACCACCACTGCACAGCAATAGATCACTGATAGGCCGTCCAATGAACTCTCTATCGTACACCAGGTACCAGATCGCACCGGCCGCCAGCAACAGTGCCGGGAGGAAAAGGAAATAGTAACCCACCCGCTGGCCCGAGGTCTTCTCATAAAAATATGCGATGCGGCACAGGAAAACGATCAGCATCCCGATGACAGCCCACGCATAGATGGTCAATATGATTTTGACCAACTCGATTACCTCCATATGTGCCAGCCTCCAATCAACGCCGTACAAATGCCTGCACGAACGAATCCACCATCCGCCGAGGGTTACCGCTCATAATTCCCTCCCGTCCCTCGAACGGCGCGCGGACCTCGATGCCACGAGAGGTAATCTCGAACTGGCGGATGCCCTTGTCGTGATCGCTGCCCCGCATCTTGAGAACCAGGAGGGCCTTACGGATGGCGCTCTCGATCTCAACGTAGCGGAGGAGGACATAGGAGTCAACCAGAAAAGTAAAAGCGTCATCCATTCCTCCGGCCTCACCCAGCAACGCCACGCTCTCTCGCGTCAACACGGCTGTCAGCCCCTCTCGCCTCAGTGCATTGACGAATCCGTAGACAATGGATCGCAGGCGCGCGGGGGCTTCGCTGAGACGCTCAAAATGCGAAAGGCTATCCACCAGGATCCGCTTGGCACCTATCTCCCGTACCAGCCTCTCGATCCGTCCGCCGACCCGTTCCAGGTCGGCCTTGCTGACCTCTGGGCTGGTCATCACCACACGTAGTTTCCCCTCCCGCTCCATCTGGCGGAAGTCCCAGCCGAAAGTGGCGGCGTCACTGTAGTACTGCTGCGGGAATTCCTCAAAGGTCAATATGAGACCCGGCTCTCCGCAGGCCACTACGCCGTGATAAATGAACTGCATCCCTAGCGTCGTCTTGCCCGTGCCCGGCGCACCCTCGACCAAATTGGCCGTCTGAGGTAAGAAGCCACCCCATAGCATCTCATCCAGGCCTGGGATACCCGTCTTCACCCGTTCCATGATCCTCCCCCTTCTGCCCGCCCTTGACGCTTCACGCCTGCGTAGCCACTCATCGCCGCGTGCCCCGGATGATGTGATAGATCGCCTTAACCCGGAACTGCCGGTCATCGGAAGCCTTCACGAACTGATCCAGCAACTCCCTGACCTGGCGATCTGGGACCAACGAGTAGACGGTCATATCACCCAGTTGGTTTTCCTCCAGCACCCCATCTCGTGCCAGTTCGGCCAGTTCGGCGTGGATTGTCTCGACGCTGCGACCAGCGTAACGGGCAATATTGGCAGCCGTGTCCGTAGTGTGGGGGTTATCGTGGAAGAAGCGGACCAGATCCCACTTGACGAAGGAATTGACTTTCGTCTGCAGGAACTCAAGCAATTGAGGATCCATATCCGCCATCAGGCGACCTGTCAGGTCAAGTTCCATCTCTTCCATGAGTATCCTCCTTCATAGCATCCTCCTGCACAACCTGCTGCCGTCGCTGCTTCCGCCCAGGTGCTCGAGGTGACCGGATAGCAGCGACTTGGTCTCGCTGTGCCTCTTTTCCTATCGCATGTGGCAGTGCTTGTACTTCTGCCTGGCGTCTCTATCTCCGCTTTTTGCGGCGGCCTTTTTTTCTGCCGGGGGATGTGCGAGGCGGCCGCACGGTTGCCATCGTTGCCCGCCGCCTCTCCTGATCCAGTCGCATGTGGCAATTCTTGTACTTCAAGCCGCTGCCACACCAGCAGGGATCATTGCGTCCAGGCAACTGTTCGGGTGCACTACGAGTCTGTTGCCCAGGACGCGCCACCTGCTGTTGTTGACGCCGTGGTCGAGGGACATCTGGCCGCGCCACAAGGTATACAGACCGGGCAACCATGCGCTGAATATTGGCCAGCAAGGCCTCATACATCTCGTGCGCTTCCCTTTGAAAAGCCACCAACGGGTTCTGCTGCCCGTAGGCCCGTAGCCCGATGCCTTCGCGCAGGGCCTCCAGGTCGGTTAGATGCCGCACCCACAGGCTGTCCACCGCTCCCAGCACCAACTGCCGGTCACGGTACAGCCGGAAGCCGTCCACAAACCCGGCCTCGACTTCGCTCTTGACCTGCGAGGGCAGCTTACGAATCGGGGTGCCCAGGAGATCAGGAGCAGGGTTTGGGTCAAGGCAGTCGAGGATACGTTCATGGGCAAGCCGCCGTAGCGGGTTGGAGCTACTGGCCAAGCCCTCAAGGGTCACATTCTCTTTTTGCACTTGGTCGAACAACGGTTCAGCCAACCTGTGGTTCAGTTCGTCGTAGGCCGACCCTGCCAACTCGTGCAACTCCGCTTCGATCTCACTGGACGTCAGCTTCGTCCACGTTATAGGCCCAGCATCCGGCGGCAGCGGTAAGAAAACGCGCAGTTCTTTATACAGCCCACGCAGGTCCCAGTCGTCCGGGTCGGGGCCAGGCATGTATGTCGCCGCCAGCCGGCTGATTTCCTCTCGCACCATCCGCAGCACCTGGTCGCGCAGGTCAGGCGTGCTGAGCACCCCCCGCCGCTGGGCATAGATAATCTCGCGCTGCTTGTTGACCACGTCGCCGTACTCCAGCACGTGCTTGCGGATGTCGAAGTTATACCCCTCCACCCGCGCCTGTGCCGACTCGATCGTTTTATCGAGCCAGGAATGCTGGATCGGCACATCCTCCCCCATGCCGAACTGGCTCATCAACCCTTGCACCCGCTCGCCGCCGAAGCGGCGCATCAACTCATCCTCGAGTGAAATGTAGAAGCGGGAAGAGCCGGGGTCGCCCTGGCGACCAGCCCGACCCCGCAACTGATTGTCAATGCGTCGCGCCTCGTGCCGTTCAGTTCCAAGCACGTGTAGACCACCCAGGTCACGCACACGTTGCCTGTCTTGTTCACACCGCTCCCTGGTACGTGCGATCTCGGCAACTAATTCCTCATTGAGTTCGGGGTACTGCTGGACCAACTCCAAGGCCCGTTCTTGTCTGCCTTGGAGCACCGCTCGTATCAGCGCCGACATCGCCATGTAGTAGTGGCCAAACAGACCATTGGCGACATAGGCCGTCTTGTTGCCCAGTGCTTCGTATTGAGCACGGACACGTTGTATCTCGCCAATGATACGCTGAGAGAGACCCTCCGGCAACCGTACCCCGTCCAACGCAGCAACCCAATCCTCACGCAGAGCCAATCTAGCCAGCCCCACGACCGGGCCATGGTACTTCCTGGCGATCACCCCTTCCCTAAGTAGTTGGTCAGCGATGAACCGGGCCTGATGCTGTTGTGACGTGGCCATCTCATAAGACTCATATTCGGCTTGCAGCCTCTTGGCCAGTTCCACAGAGCCCGCCGAGAACCCCGGCACGCCCTCTACGATCTCCAGAGCCTGTTCCTCTCGACCGTCAACTATGGCCCTGGCAAATCTCTCTGCCGTCTTTTTGAAGCGCTGCTCCAGCAATCTCGCCGCCATACTCTCGGGGTTGCCTCCGAGCACAATATCCACACCCCGGCCCGCCATGTTCGTGGCAATGGTCACTGCGCCAGGGCGACCAGCCTGGGCAATTATCATCGCCTCCTTCTCGTGATGCTTGCCATTGAGCACCTGGTGAGGAACGCGCTGCCGCTGAAGCATGCCTGAAAGCCGCTCTGAGGTCTCAATGGCGACGGTGCCCACCAGTGCTGGCCGGCCTTCCTCGTGCAAGGCCTCGATCTCACCCACCACAGCCTGGAACTTGGCTCGTTCGGTTGAGTAGATCACATCCGGCAGGTCGAGCCGCTTGAAGTAGCGTCGCCCGTTCCCATCGGGGGGCTCGTAAGTGGTCACTATCACGTCAGCACACCCGTCTAGCACCCCGGCGAAGGAAACCTCATCGATCTCTTCCGTCCGCCGCTCGCGAGCGACCATGTCGCCATAGATAGCCCGATACTCGACGTTGGTGGGAAGCACTACCACGTCCAGGTCGTAGATCTTCTGGAACTCCTCCTCCTCCGTCTTGGCTGTGCCGGTCATCCCGGCCACTCTCTCGTACATGCGGAAGTAGTTCTGGAAGGTAACAGTGGCATAGGTCAGGCTCTCGCGCCGTACCGCCACATTCTCCTTAGCCTCAATCGCCTGGTGCAGGCCCTCGGAAAAGCGTCGCCCGTACATCGGCCGGCCGGTGAACTCGTCCACGATGATCACCTCGCCATCTTTGACGATGTAGTCCTTGTCGCGCTTGTAAGTAACGTAGGCCCGCAGCGCGTTGTCGAGGTAGGGCAGCATGTGGGCATGCTTGAGGTCGTAGATGCTCTCTTCCTGCCCGATCGCCGGGAGCATCCGCCCGACACGCTCCACCCCCCGCTCTGTCAACGTGACGGTCTGTGTCCTCTCCTCCAGCGCGTAGTCGCCGTCTGGATCCTCCCGCTCGACGCTCTCGGGGCTGCTGGGGCGCAACTGGCGCACGACGCCGGTAAAGCGGCGGTAGAGTTCCGAGGATTCCTCGGCCGGGCCGGAGATGATGAGCGGTGTGCGCGCCTCGTCAATCAAGATGTTGTCCACCTCGTCAATGATGGCGTAGTGGAGTTCTCGCTGCACACACTGGCTCAGATCGCGCGCCATATGATCTCGCAAGTAGTCGAAGCCAAACTCGTTGTTGGTGCCGTAGGTGATGTCCGCCTGATACGCTTCTTTTCGTCGCACCGGACGCCAGTGGACCAATCGTTCGTCTTCCAGATTGCCAGCCGGGTCAACATAACCAGAGTCATAGACGCCAGAGAAACGAGGGATCACTAACCCCACGCTCATCCCCAGGGCCTCGAAGACTGGCCCCATCCAACCGCCATCGCGCCGGGCCAGATAGTCATTTACCGTCACCAGGTGGACGCCCTTCTCCTCCAGCGCGTTGAGATAGAGCGGCAGCGTGGCGACGAGAGTCTTCCCCTCGCCAGTCTTCATCTCGGCGATCTTCCCCTGGTGGAGGACGACACCGCCGATCAGTTGTACGTCGTAGTGGCGCAGGCCGATGGTGCGCCTGGCCGCCTCACGCACAGCCGCGAAGACCTCGACCAGAATATCGTCGAGCGTCTCGCCGTGCGCCAGGCGTTGGCGGAACTCATCGGTCTTGGCCCGCAGTTGGGCACCGTCCAACGGTTCGAATGCTGGCTCAAGCGTGTTGATAGGCTTGATTATTTTCTGCAGCCGAGCAATCTCGCGCTGATCGGAGTCACCGACGACTTTGCTGAACAGCCCTCGCAACATCAGCCCTATATCTACCTCTCTACCCAATTACCCACTCATTATACCCGTAGGTGGCGCAAATGCAAGCGGCCCCAGACAATGACCAATGGCAAATGACCAAGTCAGGGTAACAGCGGGAAAACGAGCAGCCCGGTGACATCATATAGCACGTGCAAGAGTATGCAGGTGCTCGTATTGATCTGCTGGCGCAACCAGCCCAGCACCAGTGCCCCGCCGAGGACCTCCAGCGTCGCTGGCGTGAAACCGTACTGCACGTGTACGCCGGTGAAGATGACCGCCGTCAGCAACAATCCAAAGCGTGGTTGCAATGCTCCGCGGAAGAACAGTTCCTCCGTCACGCCGGCAACCATGCTGATCACGACGGCCTGCCAGGTATCCATCACTCCGCCATATATCACCCCGCCCAGCGCCTCCATCATCTCGTAGTTCTCAGGAGCCAGCACGCGCCAGACCCAATCAACCCCGTAATAGAACACCAGGATGACCAACGCCAGGCCGACCGTCAGGCCGACCTGTCGCCAGGTGGCGCGATCCAAACCCAACCGCTCCCACGTCTCACGCGGCGTGCGCCGGATGAGAAATCCCACGCCGACAAGGGCGAACAGCCCAATCGGCAGGTTCGAGACCAGCAAATCCAGGAAGGCAACCGGGGTAGCGCTATCTGCAAGCACGCTCAGGCCACCGAGCAGGGGCACCTGAGAGAAGTTGAGCCCCATCACCAGGACGATCAGCGTCAACGCCGTGGCGTGCACGCCTGACTCGGGGTCAATAGGGATGAGACGGGCCAGACCGCGCCGCACAAACGGCAGCAAGAACACAGGGGCCAGGAGAGCGGTCCCGACGACCACAAGTCCGAAAACATCCCAGCGCAGCGACGCCATACCCGGGTACTGCGACGAGAGCAAACGTTGTGCCTCTCGGCTCTGACTGAGCAGCAGCGCCAGCAGTCCTCCCAGTGCCGCCAATGCGTCGAACAGAAGGAGCAACCCATAAGTCACCCAACGCACCGCATGATACCGGTCACTCCACTGTGCAATCAGTGCCATTGCCAGAAAGGGGCAGTAAGCCAGCAGCCCTATCACCATTACGAGACCCCCACACATTAGGTCATCCTCTCATAACCGCAGAGGCTACTCCCTAGGGCAATCGCATTTATCCCATTCGCTCGGCCTGGATCGCCAGATCCAGGCCCTAGCCACTGGATTTGGCAATCCAGCGGGAGCAAAAAGGGCTTTTCGGTGTCCCAAAGTCTGCCCGACGTTATAAATGCGATTGCCCTGGACTACTCCCCACCCGGCACATCAACCCCTTCAAGTATGCCCCCTCCGGGAAGGTCAGTGCGACCGGGTGATCGGCCCCTTGCGCCAGGTAGCCGATGATCTGCGCCTCCCGCTCCGCGTCCACCGCCGCGCCGAAGACGATCTTCTGAAACAGGTCGGCAGAGATCGCACCCGAGCAAGAGCAGGTGAACAGTACCCCGCCCGAACGGAGCAACTGGAAAGCCAGCAGGTTGACGTCTTTGTAGGCCCGCGCCGCTCGTTTCACCTCCCGCTCGCCACGAGCAAACTTCGGCGGGTCGAGCACGACGACGTCGAAGCAGCGACCTTGCGCGCGGTAGCCGCGCAAGACGCTGAAGACGTCCCCTTCCACGTACTCAACGCTGCGATGCTCGCAGCCGCTGAGGAGGGTGTCTTCGACATTGCGCCGCGCCAGGTACAGCGCCGAGGCCGAACTTTCGATCAGTGTCACCCGCGATGCCGCCGCCGCGCAGACGGTGAAACCCCCGGTGTAGGCGAAGGCGTCTAGCACCTCCGCCCCGTCACAGAAAGCCGGCAGCCGCGCTCGATTCTCCCGCTGATCCAGGTAGAAGCCAGTCTTGTGGCCCTGCCGGACATCCACCAGGAAACGATGACCGTTCTCCAGGATCTCCACCAACTTCGGGGGCTCCTCACCCCATAGCAGACCCGTGCGCTGCCCCAGCCCCTCCTTCGCCCGCACCTCCACATCGGAGCGCTCGTACACGCCCCGCACACCACCCACCAAACCGACCAACAAACCAACCAACTCTTCCTTCCACTGTTCGACTCCCAGGGTCAGGAACTGGACCACCAGCCACTCTCCGTACCGATCCACGATCAGCCCCGGCAGGTAATCCGACTCGGCGTGCACGATCCGGTAGGCTGTGGTAGTCGGGTCGTCGGCGAGCGCCTGGCGGGCGGCGATGGCCTGCTCCAGCCGCCGCCGCCAGAAAGCGCGACCCACCGGCTCATCCTGACGCCAGGTCAGCAACCGCACCGCGATCTGGGAGCGCCGGTTGAGGGTGCCCCGCGCCAGCCAATTGTGGCCTGCATCGTGCACCTCGACGACGCCCCCGTCCGTCACCTCTCCCTCAATGCGTTCAATCGCGCCAGAAAAGATCCAGGGATGACGCTGCAGCACCGGCCTGGCGCGATTGCGCTTGAGCACGATAGTCCCACTCATACTGCCGGAAGCCTCGACTGCCCAGCCCCTGCTCCCGATTCGATCATTCTCAACAACTGCGCCTCGTCAATCATCGGCACCCCCAGTTGTTGCGCTTTACGGTACTTGGTGCCGCCGGGCGCCTCCCCAACCACCAGGTAGCCTGTCTTACTGCTGACGCTGCCGGTCACCCGGCCGCCGTGCCGCTCGATGAACCGGGTCGCCTCTTCGCGGCTCATCGTCGGCAGCGTCCCGGTGACGACGAAGGTCAGGCCCGCCAGTGGGCCTGCCACAGGCGCAGCGGGAGCCTCCTGCTCCAGTCTCACCCCCGCCCGGCGCAACTTCGCGACGAACTCCTGGTTACGCGGGTGGGCAAACCACTCCACGATGGCCCCAGCGGTATGGGGACCCATCCCCTCGATGGCCTCTAGTTCCTCGCGACTGGCCTTCGCCAGTTCGTCCAATGAGCGATAATGTTGTACCAGCAACCGCGCCACGGTGCCGCCTACGCCCCGGATGCCCAGCGCGGCGATGACCTGCGCCAGCGATCGTCCCTTGCTGGCCTCAATGGCTGTCAGCAGATTGTCCACGCTCTTCTCGGCGAAGCTCTCCAACGGCAGCAGGTACTCTCGCCTGAGATAGTACAGGTCGGCAGCGTCCCGCACCAGATTGCGCTCCACCAGGAGTTGCGCCGTCCGCTCGCCCAGCCCCTCGATGTCCATCACGGCGGCGAAGTAATTCATACGCCTCACACGCTGCTCCGGGCAGGCCACGTTGATGCAGTAGACCGCCACCTCGCCCTCCGGCGAGACCACCGGTTCGCCGCACGAGGGGCAGACCTCCGGCATCCGGTACACCTTCTCCTCCCCCGTGCGCGCCGCGACCACCGGCCCGACGACGTAGGGAATCACGTCGCCAGCGCGCTTGATGATGACCCGATCGCCGATGCGGATGTCTTTGCGTTGCAGATCCTCAAAATTGTGCAGGGTGGCCTTTCGAATAGTCACGCCGCCCAGCCTGACCGGCTCCAGGTAGGCGAAGGGAGTCAGTGCACCGGTGCGCCCCACGTTGACGCCGATGTCCAGCACTTTGGTCGTCGCCTCGCGGCCGGGGAACTTGAACGCCACGGCACCTCGCGGCGCTCGCCCCACCACGCCCATCGCCGCCTGCGTCGCCAGGTCGTCCACCTTGATCACCAGACCGTCCACCTCGTAGGGCACCGTGTCCCGCTTCTTGACCCAACCTTCGCAATAAGCGATCACCTCGTCCAGCAACTCGAAGCGGGCCACATACTCCGAGATAGGGAATCCCAACTCTCGCAGGTACGCCAGCGTCTCCCACTGGGTAGGCGGCACGGGGCCATCGGCCTCGACGATACGGTAGCAGAGCAGAGTGATGGGGCGAGAAGCCGTGACACGCGGATCTAGTTGGCGCAACGACCCGGCCGCCGCATTGCGCGGGTTGGCGAATATTTTCTCCCCCGCCTCAGCCTGTCGGCGGTTCAACCCCTCAAAATCCTCGATCAGCATCATCGCCTCGCCGCGCACGACCAGGCGGCGGGGCACCCCCGACCTCTCCCCCATCCCCGCCCCCACGGGGGGAGGGGAGCCAACGGGGATGCGCAGTGGCAAGGTGCGCACTGTGCGCAGATTGGTCGTCACGTCCTCGCCGACGGTCCCGTTCCCTCGCGTCGCCCCCAGGACGAAGAGACCGCCCTCGTAGTGGAGCACGACCGTCAACCCGTCCAGTTTAGGCTCGACCACCCAGGCAGGCGGAGGCGCGTCGGGGGGGACGAGTTTGCTCACCCGCTCCCACCAGGCGCGGATCTCCTCGCTTTTGACGGCCTTGTCCAGGCTGAGGATAGGGGCGGGGTGCTCCACTTTGACGAACCCCTCGGCGGGCTGCGCTCCCACCCGCTGAGTCGGCGAGTCGGACGTGATCAGTTCCGGGTGCACCGCCTCCAGTCCGCGCAGTTCGTCCAGCAGCGCGTCGTACTCAAGGTCGCTGATGAGGGGATCGTCCAGCACGCAGTAGCGATAGTTATGACAGTTGATCTCACGCCGCAGTTGCTCAACCCGGCGACGTACTTTTTCGGGAATCATTCCAGCCTCCTGTCCGTCCATAAAAACCCTCATCACAGGTGCGACGCACTTCAGAAGGTACTGTTGGCTAACCCCTTCCGGTGGGGCAAGAATGCGGTTTTTCAGGTCATTTTGACTGTTCAGTGGGGAATTACTTCACTAAAAGGGCGTTCTTGTGGGGTCTCATCCCTAGAAAACCGAGTTCGCCAACAGTATCTTCAGAAGTGCGTCGCACCTTAACCACTCCCTTACGGATGTGCGACCGGCTCCAGAAAATTCCCCACCGCCCACCACTCCCGCTCCTCGTTCTCCGGATCGCGAATCTTCCACCACTCAGAACCGCCGGATACCGTCGGCCCGTCCACGGCGATGAAAACCTCCCCTTCGAGCGCGACGTCCACACGGGTGTAGTTCTCACCGGGCCCCGAGCGGAGGCTGAGACCATATCCGCCGGTGCCCGCCACCCTCACGTAGCGCCCGATGGCAACGTCGGGCGAGATGGTCGGCGTGGGCTCGGCCGTCTCGGCAGGCGGAGGGGACAGGCTGGCAGCGGGCGTAGGCACCGATGTGGGCGTCCAGATGATGGGCGTGGGAGTAGAGCCACCACTGGCTACCTGCCCACGCAGCAAGTACAGCGCCCATAGACCACACACTGCCAGCGTCAGAAGCACTACGACGCCCCCCAATACCCACACGCGAGCAGGAATCGCCGCCCGGTCAGACTGGACGCCATCCCCGACCTCGCCGTGATCCGGCCTGACGCGGCGGCTGGGGATCGTTTCATCCATCCTGTTGTCGCTGCGCATTGTACCCTCCTGGCAGCCAGGTGCCCTCTCCAAACAACCCCGGCAACTGCGCAAACCCCGGCGCGGTCATCGCCCGGGGGTTGGCCTGCCGCACCAGGCGGATCGCCTCGTCGGGGGAAAGATCATGGTAACGCACCAGGTAGCCAGCCAGCACTGCCCCGGTACGGTCCTTGCCGGCGTAGCAATGGACGAGGGTGGGCCGGCCTGCTGCTACCTCGGCGGCGATGAAGTCCACCACCGGCACCATCCGCCGCACCAGCCAGCGCCGTAGCGGGGGGAGAAAGGCCAGCCCACCAGGCAGGGGTGCCTGATAGTGGCGCAAGCCCGCCGCCCGGATCGCCGCTCCGTCCGCCCCTGCCAGCGAGACGATGGTGCGGAGGCCCCCAGCCCAGAGCTCCGCCAGATCCCAGCCCACCTTCCTCGGCCCGGATCGTCCCGCCAGCAGACCCGGTATCACCCAGTAGACCGCCCTCACGGGCAGACCTCGAGCACGGCGTCGTCCACGTACAGGGCCGCCGTGTCGTCGTCCCCGTCGTTTTTCGTGCCGACATAGAGCGTCACCGTCTGGCCCAGAAACTCACTCAGATCATACTCCCACTGCTCCCAGGTTTGCGCATCGGATTGCCAGCGATCCAGGAGATGAAAGCCTTCCCACTGGTCAAACAGCACGACGTAGTGGTGGTCGTCGAGATCACCTCCTTCGCCGATGGGGTAGACCCACAGCCGCAGGTTGGCGGCGCCACCGGCCGGCAGTGTTATCGTCTGGGCCACTGACGAGAAAATCACTGCTCCGCCGCCAGCCTCCCCTGGCAGGATGCCCACCCGCACACTCCGCGCACCAGCGTGGACGTTCGCGGTATCGTAGGTCGCCAGCCGGTTGAGCACCCAGCCCTCATCCGACTCAAAACCGCCGTTGACCAGCACGTCGGTGCACTCGCTCCCGCGTTCGAAATTGCGCATCGCCAGCGGCAGCCAGAGATGGTGACAACTGACGTAGAAAGTGTCCGTGACCCACTCCGAGCGATTTACCGCCGCGTCGAAGACCTGCACCCCCCAGGTGTGTAGCCCTTCGGCGATGGAGGTAACCGTGTAGACCGGCTGAGTGGTCGTGTATGGCTGCCCATCCAGTTGCACCACGTAGGCCAGACCCGAGCCCCCGTCTGGCTCGACCGCCTCCCACGCTAAGGTCACCGTTCCTACTGGGATGGTGACCCCGCCCGTCGGCGCGATGAGAGTGGTGCTGGCGGGAGGAATTGTGTCATAGGTGAAGACAACTGCGGCAGGCGACGTGTCAGAATACGCATCCGTCGTCCAGGCGCGGGCGCGCAGGCGGTAGTCGCCGTCGTCCAGCGCCGGGAGTGCGTAGGACCAAGAAGCAGTCCCGGTCGCCGTCACCCAGGTCTCCGCCGTCACCCAACCGGTCACCGTCAGCCAGGACGTCCCTGTCAGCCAGACGCTCTTCTCCATCCAGTACTGCCCATCGCTGGCGCGCTGTATCTGAACCGCGACCCGATCGAGGGTGGCCGTCTCCCCCGCCTCCGCCGTCCCCTCGAAGGCAGGCTTGGTTCTGTGGGCGCTCCCGCTGACCGGGGTGACAATCTTCGTGATGACCGGCAGTGACAGGCACTCATCCAGAAAGTCTAACACCCGCCCCATAACGACAGGCCGTTGGTCCGGCCGGATGGTCTCGAAGGGAAAGCCAAAGTAGACCAGCCGCTGGCAGCCGTCCGCGTACTGCACCGCCGCCGTGCCTCCACTCTCGCCCTGGTAGACCAGCGCATCCACGGAGCCACTGATCCGTGTCATCTGGTCCGGGTAGTCGGCGTCGTACATCCCCGGCGCGTCGAAGCGGAAGGGGGCCAGCCCCTCGAAAGTGGAGCCGGTGGCCGGGGCGACCTCGTAGGTCCCCGCATCGTCCCCGGCGTAGTCGGCCCGCAGGACGGTGTTGTAGAAATCGGGGGCGGCTCCCAGATGATCCAGGTGGTAGCCGACCTCTGTGCCGCTGAGGAACAGCGCCCCGCCGCTGTCGAGGAACCCTCCCAGCAGCGCCCGCTCCGTCGCGTCCAGCGTCTCGTCAGGGGCCGATTCCTCCCCCAGAATCCAGTCTAGCAGCACGTAGTCGCCCAGGCTGATCCGCCCCGCCTGCACCGCCTCATTGCTGGCACTGTCAAAGGGGTAGGAGATGACCTCCGCGTGCTGGATTATGTAGTCGTACCGGTTCATCCGATCCAGGAATATCCGCAGGTGCACCTCATCGGTAGGGGCGTAATAATCGGGCACCAGCATCGTGCGGTTGAGCCGGTCGAAGCCGTTGACCAAAAGTACCTCAGTGTCGTCCCCCACGCGGGCCGCCAGCGTCTCGGTGGGAAAGGACTCGCCGCCGTCGTTGGTGGCGGCGACGCGGACGAAGAGAAGTTGCCCCTCCGCAAGGCCGGTGAGGGTGTAGGCAGTCGTCGCCACCGGCACCCCGTCTGACCAACCCAGGCCGGCGGTGCTGGTGTAGAGCCGGTAGCCGGTGGCCGGGTCGCCCACCAGGCCGACGGTGTCGGTGAGGGATGGCCGCCAGGAGACCCGCACCTGCCCCCCACCCGCGTTCTGGACCGCCAGATAAGTCGGCGTCTCCGGCAGTTCGATCAAGTCAACCCCATCGCGCTGCTCGAAGTACTTGACGATGCCCTGGTACATAGCGCGGGCAGCCAGCATGTTGAAGCGCGGTTCCTTGAGCGTGTCGGTGTCGTCCGGGTGATCGTGGTAGGCGATCTCGATCAGGGCGCCGGGCATACGCACCGCGGGAACATCGTCCCACAACTCCCGCAGTTCGCCCAGGTTCATGCTGCGCTTATGCCCCGGCCACGTGGGGTCCCAGCCGGCCCGAATGTCGCCGATCAACTCGCTGTGGATGGCGTCGCGCAGCGCCTCGCTTCCCGGAGTGATCTGTTTACCCTCCCCGTTGTGGATGATACTGATCGTGCCGCGCGAATGCCACTGGTAGCCGCTGACACCGTTGGTGTGCCAGGAGACGTAGACGGCATCCTCTCCAGTACCGGCGTGCTCCCAGCGGGCGTACATCGGGCGGGCGACGATGTCGTTGAAATAGGGCCAGTCGCCGGGGTCCATCCCCATCCGCTGCACCTGGTAATAGGCCGCCACCTCCCACCATGGCTCGTCGGGCGGGTAGGAGGCGCTTGTCTCAATGCCGTCCAGGTCGTCGAAGGTGCCTCCACCGAAGCGGACCGCGTCGGCGACGACCACGCGGCCGACCACGTTGGACTGGTTAGTGAGAACGACCCGGGCCTCGTCTCCGCCCCGAAAGCCGTAGGTGCCGACGTAGTGCCAGGTATCCCCATGAATCTGCTGGTTGACGACGACATCGGTGGCCCCTCCGGCGTGGTGAATGGTATAACGAGCATCAGGGGTGTGGGTATCTCCCTGCCGGTACCAGACGTAGACGGCGGAGTGACTATCGGTGGGAAGGGTGGCGGTCCAGACCGCGGTGGCGGTAGGGCTGCCAATCACTGTCTCGGTCCAGCGGTAGTCAGTGCCCGCGTAACCTGTCCCGGTGGCGGCCGTCCACGCGCCGGTCTCGAAGTACCCCGATCCCGTGGCGGGATCGTCGCCGTCCACCACCACCTCGGCCTCGTTCATATCCCGCTCCCGAACCGGGATGACCCGCGCCCCAGCGTTCCACAGATATTGCAGCAGGTACTGGTTCACCGCCTCAGCGTTGTTGTGATCCTCGATGATGGGGCCGTCGTCGTAGGGCGGGTTGGGATAGGGGGGGCGCTGCGTGCGCCAGGCGTCCACGTAGTCGTTCCACTCCCAGCCGTGTCCCGCGCTGACGTAGACGGTCTTACCGGTGAGCGCGCCCGGCGGCTGCCCCTGACCGGGAGCCGGGGGCTGGCCCACGTAGGGAGGGGAGATCTCTGGTCCTCCTTCTCCGGTCAGGGCCGTCTCCTTGCGCAGGGCCGGGACCTGGGGCAGGAAGACTGCCAGAGGGACAAACTCACCAGCAATGGGATCCCAGGTCTGGATATGCAGGTGCCGCCAGCCCAACGGTTCCAGCGTCCAGCCGATCTGGTGAACGATGATCTCAAAGGTGGTGTGGTCCAGAAGCCGCAGCGGTTCCAGTGGCACTCCCAGGCGGACCACTACGGTCCCATCGGGCCGCACCTCCAATCCCTCCAGCGTGGTGTCCTCTGGAATGGCGGACCAGATACCCCGCGCCCGCTCCTGGGGGGTAGGGCCTGCCAGGAGCGCCGCCAGCAGCCCTTCCGCGTCCGGCCCGGCGGCCCCTGACTCGACGGGCCTCTCAACGCAGATCGGCCCCTGGGCGGACCAGAAGCAGACCGGGGTGACCTCTTCCCTATCCTCTCCCCGTATCTTTTCAATAAATCGGGGTAGGGGCAGAGGGCGACCACGAGGGTTCGCCCCTACATGAGGGCGACCACGAGGGTTCGCCCCTACATATTGAGATGATACCCCTCCCCGAAGCGGGGAAAGGGACTCCCCCTTCCCTCCCAGGGAAGGGGGCCGGGGGGTTAGGTTGACAGGAAGCCCACCTTCCCCGGCAGAGGACGAAGTTGGAAGAAGCATCGCCAGCCCACCTAGCGCCAGCAACACAATCCCTATTGCTATCCCTATACGCACTATCGGGCGACCCATCTTAGCAACCTCCTCACACTCCAGGTGTTGATCACGTCAGCCGGCTTCGCCCAGCCTCGCCGGGCCGTCGCCACCCCAAAAGGCAGCACGGCGAAGCCGTTCACGTCGTGAGCGTCGGAACTGATCGTCAGTTTCACGCCCAACTCGATCGCCCGCCGCACGTGCACATCGCGGAGGTCAAGCCGCATAGGATACGCGTTGACCTCCAACGCCGTGCCTGTCTCGGCGGCGGCGCGGAAGATCGGCTCCATATCCAGGTCAGCCCCCTCCCGCTCACCGATCAGCCGCCCCGTTGGATGGGCGATGACGTCCACATGGGGGTTGCGGATTGCCGCCAGGGTTCGCGCCGTGACCTGCTCGCGCCCCTGGCGCAGCCCGCTGTGCACCGCCGCCACGACCAGGTCGAGTTCGGCCAGCACCTCGTCGGGGAAGTCGAGCGTGCCATCGGCCCGCACCTCCATCTCCACTCCTGCCAGCAGCCGGAAGGTGCCGCCCATCCTCCGGTTGACCTCCTCGATCTCCGCCCGCTGGCGGCGCAGGTCGTCAGCGGTGACCCCCTGGGCGACGCCCAGGCTGTACGAGTGATCGGCCACCACGCCATACTTCAGCCCGCAGGCCTCCGCCGCCTGTGCCATCTCCAGCAAACTCTGATGCCCGTCGGACCAGGTGGTGTGGAAGTGGAGGTCGCCCTTCAGGTCGCCCGGCTCGATCAGGTCGGGCAACCGGCCCTCCAATGCCGCCTCGATCTCCCCCCGGTCCTCGCGCAACTCCGGCGGGATGAGAGGCAGGCCCAGCGCGGCATAGACCTCCTCCTCGGTGGCGCAGAGAATCTCGGGGCCGTCCTCGCGCTTGAGGGCGTATTCGCTTAGCGAGAGGCCACGGCCGAGCGCCAGCGCCCGCAGATGGATGTTGTGGGCCTGGCTGCCGGTGAAATACTGGAGCGCCGTCCCCCAACGAGCCAGTTCCAGCACGCGCAGGTCTACCTGCAGGCCATCGTGGGTACGGATGGTGGTCTTGGTGGGGCCGCTGAGCAGGACTTCGGCCACCTGGGGGAGGGCGCGGAAGCAGGCCATCACCCTTCGAGCAGCCTCAGGGCTGGCCGGCTCCGCGTCGGCTGACGCCACCAGCAGGTCCAGGTCGCCGACGGTCTCCCGCGCGCGGCGCAAACTTCCGGCCGGGGCAACCTGCACCACCCCGGGTACCTGCCGCAGCGCGTCGAGCATGGAGTGGGCCAGCGGCCAGGCCACGCCCAGCGGGGTACGGCCCGTGCGTCGCTTGAGCGCCTCGATCCCGGCCAGCACCTTGGCTTCGCTTTTGGCCCCCATCCCTTTGAGAGCACGCAGACGACCTTCCCGCGCCGCCTGTTCCAGCCCCTCGACGCTCGTGATGCCGAGTTCCTGCCAGAACAGCGCCGCCTTGCGGGGGCCGACGTCGGGGATCTGCAACATCTCGACCACGCCAGCGGGTACCTGGGCGCGCAGTTTCTCGTAAGCGCCTAGCCGCCCCGTGCGCATCAGTTCGTCAATCTTGGTCGCCAGCGTCTTGCCGATGCCGGGGATGTCTTCCAGTTCCCCCGCCCGCCAGACCTCCTCCAGTGGCCGGCCCAGCATAGCGACGTTCTCCGCCGCGCGGCGGTAGGCCATGATGCGGTGGTAGTTCTCCCCCTGGATGGCCAGGACGTCGGCCATCACCGCGAAGATCCCGGCTACTTCCTGGTTTTTCATCTCTCCCCTCCAAATCCTCCACCTGATTATACTCCATCTCCGCCGCTTGACAATGGCTCTTTGGTAGGGTAAGATAGCGCCGAGCCCAGGTGTTGTCGAGCAACCAGGGGTCTCGGACGAGAAAGGACGGTGTAACAATGAGTACACCTGTACGTGCAATCGAAACAACGGGTGTGATTGACGAAAAGAGGCAATTACGACTGGATGCCCCGCTGCCAGTTGCCGGCCCAAGCCGGGTACGAATCATCGTGTTGTTTCCAGAGGAGGAGTACGAGGAGATCAGTGAGTCGGAGTGGCTACACGCGGCGGCGACCAATCCGGCTTTTGATTTCCTGAGGGAGCCCGAAGAGGATATTTACACCCTGGCGGACGGGAGGCCGTTCGATGACAAAGGGTGAAGTCGCGAGTTGGGGGAACTATCACCGCGTACGCAGGCAGAAGTCAACGCCAAATTGCGTGACCTGTTTGAGTTATGAGGTACAACTGCCCTATGAGCCAATGTCATTAAGTTAAGGTGCGACGCACTTCCATCGCTGCCCTGAACAAGCCTGCTATCGCACTTTTGCTGCATATTTTGTCGTTTTCACAGGCCAAGAAGTGCGTCGCACCTCCAAGAACCTCTCGACGGGCGTGGCGACCGAGCATACCCACCGCCCGGCCTTGCAGTACCTGCTTGAGACAGTGGGCAACGGGGTATCGGCGATCAATGAGCCCAAGCGGGTGGAGTGCGGCGCACCCGATTACATCATCACCCCCGCTAGGACGCCTACGAGAACGTTTTCGACATCAGGCAGAGAGTGGCGACTACGCCGGCGGTGAAGCGGCCCGCGGAGAAAGCACCGGGACGCCACAGGGGATGCTGATGAGCATGACGCGGAACAAAGAGAACAAAGAGTTGAACCAGGCCACCCGGACGGGGCTGTACTGGCCGGGCAAGCGGATGGAGGTGGAGCGTGTGGCCCTGCCGTTCCAGGTAGTGGAGACGGTCAATGTCTCCCGTGCCACGCGGGAGGGAGCACCGCTTTTCGCGGCTACCCAGGGCCAGGAAGCCGAAGGCTGGCGAAACAAACTGATCTGGGGCGAGAACAAGTACATCATGGCCTCGCTACTTGACCAGGGCTTCGCTGGCAAGATCAACCTCATCTACATTGACCCGCCCTTCGCTACTGGGGCAGACTTTAGTGTCAGGATGACGGTGGGTGATGAAGAGTGGACCAAAGAGGCATCTGTGATAGAGGAGAAAGCCTATCGGGATACCTGGGGCAAGGGCCTGGATTCGTACCTCCAGATGATTTACGAGCGGCTAGCGCTTATCCGAGAACTGTTGGCAGATGATGGCTCTGTCTATGTGCATCTTTCACATCATGTAGGTCACTACATAAAGGTGATGCTTGATGAGATCTTTGGGCAAGAGTGCTTTCAGAATGAAATCATCTGGTTTTACAAGACAGGTGGCGCGAGCAAGGAGAGATTCGCAAGAAAGCACGATAACATATTCTTCTACTCAAAGTCGCCACATGATTGGGTATTTGTGCCTCAGAAGGAACGATCGTACATGATGCACAAGTACGGCTTCAAGAAGAGCGACTTTCAGATTGATGAGGAAACTGGCTTACAGTATAGTATGGTGTATGCTAGGGATGTTTGGGAAATTCCCTCGGTTGGATCTGCAACTTTCGAACGAGTCGGGTTTGATACTCAAAAACCCGAAGCCCTCTTAGAGCGCATCATTAAGGCTTCCTCAAATGAAGGCGACTTGGTCGCGGACTTCTTCTGCGGCTCAGGTACCACGGGGGCAGTGGCCGAGAAACTTGGAAGGCGATGGATTATGGCTGACCTGTCCAGGTTTGCCATTCAGGTCACGCGAAAGCGCCTTTTGGACATCCCCGACTGCAAACCCTTTGAAATTCTGGACCTGGGCAAGTACGAGCGCCAATACTGGCGGGTGCACGTCAATGGCCAAGGGGTCAGACAAGACGAGGTTTTGGCCCGCTACCTGGACTTCATCGTGCAATTGTACCGCGGCGAGCACGCTACAGGATTCGCGCACCTTCACGGGCGCAAGGCTGGACGGATGGTGCACGTGGGGGGCGTGGACGCGCCTGTTACGCTTTCGGAGATCAGTGATGCCCTGGACGAGTGCGCGGCCAACAGGTTCCGGGGCCTGGACGTGTTGGGGTGGGAATGGGAAATGGGATTGCATGACCTGGTAACGGTGGAGGGACGAAAGCGGGGCATGGATTTGCGCCTTCTCACCATACCCAGGGAGGTTATGGACCCCAGGGCGGTGGAGGCGGGAGATATCGAGTTCTACGAGTTGGCCTATCTCGATGTCACGCTGGGGCGCAGAGGCTCTGAGGTTCAAAAGGTGCTCAAAAACTTCATCATCCCCAACGAGGATCTGGTGCCCGATGGGATGCGGGAGAAGATAAAGCGGTGGTCGGACTACGCGGATTTCTGGGGCGTGGATTGGGACTTTCAGGGCGACACTTTCCACAACCAATGGCAATCTTATCGGACGCGCAAACACCCCGCCCTGCGACTGGAGAGCAACTGGCATACCTGCGACAGGCCAGGCAAATACCAGGTGATGGTGAAGGTGATTGACATCTTCGGCAACGACACCATTAAATTGTTGCAGGTGGACGTGAGGTGAAACTACTACCAGCATACTCAATACCCAGACAGCGGCGGCCAAGCCTGGCCGAGTTCGTACCCAGGATTCGGGAGGCAGTGGATGGCTGGCGGGAACAAGGCTACCCAGGGGTTACGGATACCACCCGGAGACTATTCACCTTCTGGTTCTTCGAGGATCATCAAGTAAACAGAAAGTGGTTCGGCTACTACTTCTGCCAACGAGAGGCCATCGAGACGCTGATATATCTCTACGAGGTAGCCAAAGCGCATAGATTCGTGGACCTGATGCAGCAATTTGGGCAAAAGCGTATGTGGTATGACCCCTCCACCGACCGCTACCCCCGCTATGTATTCAAGATGGCTACCGGTTCGGGAAAGACCAAGGTCATGAGCCTGGCGGTGGCCTGGTCCTACTTCAACGCCATATTCGAGCCCGATTTGGGACTACCGAAGACCTTCTTGATCATCGCGCCCAACGTCATCGTGTTTGAGCGGCTTAAAGTAGATTTTGAAGATGGCAAGATATTCCGCCAGGACCCGCTGATACCGCCGGAATGGATGAGCGATTGGCAGATGACGGTTATCCTGCGGGACGCCCCCACGCCCTCCACCACGCCAGGCACCCTCTACCTGACGAACGTCCAGCGACTCTATGAACGAGGTGAGAAACCGCCTGAGACTCCCGTTGACGCCTGCCTGGGCCCAAGGCCCAAGAAGGAAACCCTGACCAGCGAGGAACTCCTGGAGCGGATAGTGAGCCACGGTGAATTGATGATAATGAACGATGAAGGCCACCACTTGCACCTGGACGATATGGTGTGGAATCAACGCATCATCGCCATGCATGAGAAGTTAGATGCGGTTGGCAGCGAGTTGACGGCCCAGCTGGATTTCACGGCCACGCCGCGAACGCAGAAGGGCAGGCTCTTCCCGGAGATCATCGTTGACTACCCGGTCATGCAGGCGATTGAGGACGGGATCGTGAAGCGGCCCATACTTGGGAAGATAGGCGGCGATGTAGAGATCCCCAGTGCCAGGGCGTCGGTAAGATGGCGCCAGCGAATTGACGCCGGGGTGGCCAAGTGGAAAGAATTTTGGGAGGAACTCGGCAAAAGCGGCCATAAGCCCATAACGAATCTAATGGAAATGCTGCACCAGCAACTACCGCGCCTTGCTAAGCGGTATCAGGTGAAATCGTTGGGTGTGTTCGGCTCATACGTGCGCCAAGAACAAAGTACAGGTAGCGATTTAGACTTGCTGGTGACATTCTATGAACCACCTGGCCTATTGAAATTCATCGAGTTAGAAAACTATTTGACCGATTTGTCAGGCATAAAGGTAGACTTGGTGATGCAAGATGCGCTTAAGCCCAGGATTGGCGAGCGTATCTTGAGCGAGGTTGTGCCAGTTGAGGACTTGCCCAATTCCCAAGCCAGTTAACAGGAGGTCTTATCCAATGGAACAAACCACCTTCAAGGTCTATGGTTACCGATGGATCGTGCTCCTCGCGTTTATGTTTGTCACCGCCGTCAACCAACTCCTGTGGATAACCTTCGCCGCGATCACAGGCAGCGCCGCCGGGTATTATGGGGTCTCGGACCTCAGCATCGGCCTCCTGTCCATGAGTTTCATGATCGTCTACATCTTCGTATCAATCCCCGCCTCGTGGGTCATTGACACCTACGGGATCCGTGTCGCTGTGGGGTTAGGGGCCGCGCTGACAGGCATCTTCGGCCTGCTGCGGGGCCTGTGGGCATCAGACTACAACCTGGTGCTCATCTCGCAGATTGGGATTGCAATCGGGCAGCCGTTCATCCTCAACGCCATAACCAAGGTGGCCGCTCGTTGGTTCCCAATTCGGGAGCGGGCGACCGCGTCGGGCCTGGGATCACTGGCTATGTACCTGGGCATTGTGGCAGGTCTGGCGCTGACCCCATACCTTACGATCCGGTCCAGCATTGGCAGCATGCTTGTCATCTACGGGATCGTGTCCGTGATCGCAGCAGTTGCCTTTTTTGGCCTCATCAAGGAGCATCCGCCAACGCCCCCCTGCCCCCCGGGCCAGGAAGAGCGCTCTCTGGTTCTTGACGGCCTGAAGCAAATCCTGCGCAGGAGAGACTTCGTCCTGCTGATGCTCATCTTCTTCGTGGGCCTGGGGGTGTTCAATGGGGTGACGACGTGGATCGAAGACATCGTCAGGCCACGAGGACTCTCGATCACCCAGGCCGGAATCACCGGAGGCCTGATGGTCGTAGGTGGCGTTATCGGTGCCGTAATCATACCATCGCTCTCAGACCGCTCTCGCAAGCGAGTCCCGTTCATAGTCCTGGCCCTGGCCGGTGCGATTCCGGGACTTATCGGCATCACATACGCCACGAGTTACTGGCTTCTGCTCGCCTCAGCCTTTGTCCTGGGCTTCTGCCTGCTGAGCGCGGGTCCGATCGGATTCCAGTATGGGGCCGAAGTCACCTATCCGGCACCCGAAGGCACCTCCAACGGCCTGCTCCTGCTCATGGGGCAAATCTCGGGGATTCTGTTCATCTTTGGAATGGACAGTTTCAAGTCCCCGGAAACCGGTTCGATGACCCCGCCTCTGGTTGCGCTCATCGGACTCACCGTTCTGGGCCTTCTTCTCGGCACAAGACTCAGGGAGTCGCGCTTGATGACGGAAGAGGTAGATGAGCAACCCTGACCACTTCAAGACGTACCTGCAAACGCTCCAGAAGAGCCTCTCGACGGGCGCGGCGACCGAGCATACCTATCGCCCGGCTTTGCAGTACCTGCTTGAGGCGGTGGGCGAGCCGACCTGCTTCAAAAGTTCTATGCCCAGGAGGTACCCACCCGTGGCCGCCCCAAGGAGATGAAATCTACGTGCTGAACCTGCACGGCAACGGTCTGGTGGGGGAGACCGCGCCTGATGGCAGTCCAGACGAGAACGTTTTCGACACTCGCCAGGGCGTGGCTATCGTTTTCATGATCAAATCAGGATGGGGATGATCGTGATGAGAGAAAGGCAAGTGGCAACTTCGAGTACGATACTGGCTGAGGCCGAGCATCGTCTGCACAGCCTATCGCCCGAACGGCTGCGAGTGGCCAATGACTTTCTGGCCTACCTGCAAGAACGCGAAGAGAACGAGGCGACCGCCGAACTGCTGAGCATCCCTGGCTTTGAGGCGGCCTTCCAGCACGCCGTCGAGCAAGCCGATAGAGGCGACACAGTGCGCTTCGAGGATATCCGGCGCGATGTATGAGATTTTGTAACTGCTCAGCCAGTCATAAACGGGACACGGATCAACACGGATCACACGGATGTACACAGATAAAGATAAGAAAATCCGTGAGAATCCGTCTTATCTGTGTGTATCCGTGTGCTATTTGTGCCTGTTTTGGGAAGAGCCTGTGAGTAGTTACGAGATTTTGCTGACCCGCGACGCGCAGAAGTTCTACCAGGCCGCCGACGACCCATTGACCAGAAGGGTGTACAGGTGAACACTATGGGCAAAGTCTTCTACGCCGACCTCTGGGGACAGCAGGAGGGCAAATACGGCTACCTGTGGGATACTGGCAGTCGAAGGGGCCGGGCGCGTGACGCGGTATCGGTTGGCAGAGTCCGGCGCCTGATTGCCCGATTTCTGGCCCGATTATTGCCCGATTTTCGAGCCAGACGGCGGGCGAAGGTGAACATCAACTCGTCTGGTGAGGTCGCCCACTACTGGCGGGTGGTCGTCGCACTGAAGGAGACGATGCGGCTGATGGGGGAGGTTGACGAACTGATCCCTGCATGGCCCATCGAGTAGGGGGGAACACAGACCATTGCGAAGCTTATGCTCTATACTAGAATCGTGGTGGTGGTAGCCATGAAGGAAGTGTCAGATGGTACCGAATAACATACCCTTGGCAGGTCTGCTTGGAATCGTGGTAGTGATCGCCGTGATCGGAGCGATATCTGGTTTGGCGCTCTCTGGGACCGACCTGCTGAACTTCAATTCAAGCGCTGCCGAAGCACACATCCGAGAACTGGAGGCCCAATTGCAGGCTGATAGGGCGGCCATTGACTTGCAATACTATGAGGCCATCCAGGCTGCCCGGACCGAGTTGGAAAAAGAGGAACTTCGCCTGGAACTCGAAGCCCAGAAGCGCAAATTGGAACAGGAACTGGCACATCAACGAGAAGTGGCATTGGCACGTCTACAGTGGCAGCATATAATCATAAGAGGAGTAACCATATCCTTGACATCACTGCTGGTGATAGGGGCATCAATAAGTGTCGCAGTTGTGATCCAGCGCTTCCTACCCAGACGGGATACGAAGTCGCTATCGGAGAAGGGCGTAGTGCAGGCACATGCCGTTGCTCGGGTGGAAGGATTTGAGCGAGGGCAACCTATCGAAGTTGGGGAAAAATATACTCTAGCAGCGGGTATTCTCCAGACTCTTCCGGAAGACTTTGAAAGTGTCCCTTTTCGCTTAGCGTTGAATTCGACATGGCCTATCACATTTGAGATAAGCGTGCAAGCTGAAGGCATGGACATTGAGCCATTTTGGATTCAGGAATTCATGTACATTCCAGATAGAGATACGGAGCTAGTTAGGTTTCAATTGATTCCCCGCATTACTGGGCGGAAAGAAATCCGGGTGGAGTTCTATCATAGACGTCATTGGCTGGCACAGATCAGACTCGAGGTCGAAGTGATTGAAGCAGAAAAGATTGTTCCAGTCCAGTAGCGGAGAAGGCCGCCAACGACAACACAGACAATGCAAGCAATAACAGAGATTCCACCTGTTGTCTTCCAAAATTACCCTATAGACATCCATATCCGCATCTATCAGGAAGGAGCGCGGTATGGGGCGGATATCTTCGCGGTGGGGCGCTCTCAACGTGTGCCCATTGAGATGTCACCCCAGGATCTTGTCGCGCTGAATAGGCGCCTCCAGGAAGAGATGCAAGCTGTTGCCAGTGAAATGGCAGGGGAGAAGCCCACGGCAGCGGAATTAGAAGCACAGCTTCGTCCCTTGGCGGAAGTGGGGCACTACACCTTCAAGCGCGTCTTCGGCTCCCCCGATGCCTGGGCAGCCATTCAGGAGCTGCTGACCCTCAGCCGGAGGGTCTCTATCCAGATTGCGTCGGAAGATTTCTTCCTGCCGTGGGAGTTGGTCTATCCCGTCAGTATGGATAAACCGTTGTCCTACGGGCATTTCTGGGGTATAAACTACATCATCTCCCGCATCATCGTCCAGGCGGCCCGCCCTGGAGCTTTTGTTTCGCCCGTCATCTTTGTTGCTTCTCGACCCAAGCTCGGGCTGTTGACCTACAGTGGATTGCCTGGTGTAGCAGATAAAGAGATACCCTTCTTCGAGAAGCTGGCTGATGATGGCATGATTGCTCTCTTCAAGCTACGTGCCCTCGACTCTGAGAAGAAGCGGGAGGAGTTCAAGGTATTCAGGAGCTTCTGGGAGAAGGCTTTGGATCTAGTACACCTCGCCTGCCACGCCTTCTATGATGATGAGTTACCCAATCTGTCATATATCTTGTTGTCGGACGAGTTTCCTATCTCACTACAAGATATAGAGGTATACGATATCACCCTCAGTGGCCATCCCCTCATCATTGTGAACGCCTGCGGGACCGGCAACCTCAACCCATTGTACACCTCGCACTTTGCGGCGACGTTCCTCAAGCATGGGGCGCGGGGTGTGGTGGCTACCGAGTGCGAGGTACCCGATGCTTTCGCTGCCGAGTTTGCCAAGCGGTTATATACCCACCTGCTTGTGGGAGAGCCGTTAGGAGAAAGTCTGCTGGCCACACGGCGATACTTCTTGGGCAAGTACCACAACCCGTCAGGATTGCTGTATTCAATGTATGCACCCCCTTCAATCCGATTAGCACAAACAGGAGGCTGAAATGAGCGACAGCAACACCATTCTGGTCAGGACAGCAGACACCGTCGTCACCCGGGGGCGTGGTCCCAAGGAACTGGAAGTTGAGGTCTTGGCCCAGAACGTGAACCTCTTTCTAGACCAGATCGAGGGCATACTGGAAAAGACCCCCGAGGAGGTAGGTGACGGCAAGTTCAAGTTCACTGAGTTCACTGTCTCGACCGAAATTTCCGCCAAGGGTGCGCTGGTGTTGATGGGAACCGGCGTGGAGGCCGAGGGGAAAGGTGGCCTCACCTTCAAGTTTGAACGCAAACCATAGGCAGGAGGAACCGGCCTTCTACGCGCAGGTGCAGCGGGGGATTGTGCTCTGGGAGGCGACTGGCCGGCTGAGATGAAGAAGCCCGCTGATCAATCAATTGAGGGAACAACCATGCTGCAAGCCGTGACATTCGACTTCTGGGGCACCCTCTACCAGAACGCACCCGCCCGGGATGAGCGGCTACGCCTGCTGGAGGAGATGCTGGTCCGCCACGCCCAGCCGCGCCCCTGGACGGCCCTCAAGGCGGCCTACCACCACGCCTGGTCTGTGTGGGAGCGCACCTGGCGGAAAGAGCGCCGCTCCATCACCACCGAGCACTGGCTGCGCGAGATGTTGTCCTTTCTCGAGGCTGACCTGCCCGAGGACGCTCGGACTGGTCTGTGCCGGCCTATCGAGGAAATCTACCTGCACGATGGCGCGCCCCGGCCCGTTCCCGGCGTGGCCGACGTCCTGCCCCGCCTGTCCCGGCGCTATCGCCTGGGGCTCATCTCCGACACGGGGCTGACTCCGGGACGGGTGCTGCGCGAAATCCTCCGCCGCGATGACCTGCTGTCCTACTTCGGTGCCCTGACCTTCTCCGATGAGACCGGGGCGGCGAAGCCCCTCCCGGAACAGTTCCTGCGCACGCTGGCCATCCTGGAGGCCCGGCCTGAGGAGGCGGCCCACATCGGCGACCTGCCGGAGACCGACCTGGCTGGGGCCCGGGCCGTGGGCATGAAGGCGGTCTTGTTCCTGGGAGTGAGCCAGCGCCAGGACGGCCGGCCGCTGGCCGATGGTGTCTTTGAAAAATACTGTGAGCTTGAGGAACTGTTAGAAGATTTGGACAGGACAATTGGACAGGAGGTGAGAAAATGAACTTACTTGACCGAATCTCTGTAGATCCTTCTATTTGCCACGGGAGAGTGTGCATCAAAGGAACACGCATCATGGTGTCCGTCATTTTGGACAACCTGGCAGCCGGAATCAGCGAGAAGGAAATCCTTGAGAGTTATCCCTCTCTGACCCCGCTCGACATCCAGGCCGCTATCGCGTACGCTGCCGAACTGACCAGAGAACGGCTGGTTCCTGTGATGGCTGGGGTTGGATGATGCGGTTCAAGACTGACGAGAACCTGCCGGTCGAGTTTGCGGAACTCCTCACCCAGGCCGGTTATGAAGCTGTGACTGTGGTGTCCCAAGGATTGCAAGGCAAACCGGACCCGGTCATCGTAGACGCATGCATGCGCGAAGGGCGGGTGCTGGTCACTCTGGACCTGGGTTTGGCAGACATTCGCGCCTATCCACCACACCAGTACCCAGGGTTCCTTGTGCTACGAGTGAGACAACAGAATAAGAAACATCGGGTCTTTGGGAATTCCCGTGGTTTGAGTGCCGGACTCCCCAACTCGTTGGGGATGCGGTGCGAGGAACCCGAACAAGTTCGGGCCTCCAGTGCGCCCGCCACGGCAGTTCCCAGAGAGCCGAAACATCTCATCCGGGTGTTCCAACACATTCTCCCAATGTTGAAGCAGGAGCCGGTCGAAGGGCGACTGTGGATCATAGAGGAAACACGTGTCCGCATCCGCGGTGAGGAAGCATAGCTACCCCTTAGGACAGTTTCTATGAGCATCTACGAATACGCCGGTAACACTCACGTGCACACCCCCTACTCCGATGGGGAAGCCCTCCACGCCGAGGTCGCGCAGGCGGCGGCCAAGGCCGGGCTCGATTTCGTCATCGTCACCGACCACAACGTGTGGGTGGACGGTTGCGAGGGCTATTACGGCAAGGTACTACTCCTGGTGGGCGAGGAGATCCACGACGTGCGGCGCCAGCCCCAGGCCAATCACCTCCTGGCCTACAACGCCGAGGCCGGACTGTCTCCCCTGGCCTCGGACCCGCAAGATCTGATTGACGAGGTGAACCAGCGGGGTGGTTTCTGCTACCTGGCCCACCCCTACGAACGCCGTAGCCCCATCAGTCCCGACCTGACCGCCATCCCATGGGCCGATTGGAACGTCACAGGGTATACAGGGCTCGAAATCTGGAATTACATGTCCGAGTTCAAGGCACTCCTGCGCAACAAACTGGCGGCGGTCTACTACGCCTACTTTCCGGCCCGGGGCATTCGCGGGCCGTTCCGGGCCACGCTGCGCCAGTGGGACCAACTGCTATCGCAGGGCAAGCGCGTCGCCGCCATCGGCGGGGCCGACGCACACGGCAGCACCTACTCGCTGGGCCCCCTCCGCCGCGTGCTGTTCCCCTACGAGTACCTCTTTCGCTGCGTCAACACCCACATCCTGACCAAGGGTCCCTTCAACGGCCTCCTGGAGCACGACAAACCGCTGGCCTACGACGCGCTGCGGGCTGGCCACACCTGGGTAGGATATGACCTACCAGCCTCCACGGCTGGCTTCCGCTTCCACGCCCGCAGCGGTGCCAACCACGCACTGATGGGGGATGAACTGGTACGCACAGGAGCGACCATCTTCGAGGTACATACGCCCTACAGTGCTGACATCCACTTGCTGCTCAACGGACGAGTAATAGTCAGGGCCCGGGGAAGGCATCTCAAGCACACGACGGCCGAGCCGGGCGTGTATCGCGTCGAGGTTTACCGCAGTTACCGGTTGGGTCGCCGGGGCTGGGTCTTCAGCAGTCCGATCTACGTCACATAACTTGAAACAGGCAGAGTTTGCTACGCCAAAACTACTCAGCCGTCTGGCCTGGATTGGAAGCCGAAACTTGTTTCGGTGGCATTGTCGTCGGTCTCTGTTGCGCAAACGGGGCTTCGGGATTGCCCAGGACGCCAACGAGTTGGCGCATCCATCCCCATCGAGAAACGTGAATAGCAAGGCCGGTTCTACCTGGGAGATAGAACCGGCCCTTTCGTTTCCGATTTGCCCCGGCAAATCGAGATTAGCCGTGCATCCTGTGGTACTTAGCCTCGAGTTCTTCATGTGTCTCTGGATGGTCCGGATCCGGCACGCAGGCGTCCACGGGGCAGACCAATGCGCACTGCGACTCATCGTACCACCCTACACACTCAGTGCATTTTTCGGGGTCAATGACGTAGATCTCGTCCCCCTCGGAAATCGCCTCGTTGGGGCACTCGAGCTCGCAAGCACCGCAAGCAATGCACTCTTCCGTGATCTTGTAAGCCATTCAGTTACCTCCTTGTTGTCAAAAGATTTTTGAGGAAGGCCTCCACACCATTGTGGGTGAGTGACGGCGTCTCCCTTGACGAACAGCCAATGTGAAATTATACTGCCCTCGTGAAAATTAGGCAAGTTGCAAACAGTTTGCGACAATAATCTACAGACTGCACAAGGTCCTGGCCCGGCCCGCTTTCGAAGAAGTCGGCGTTCTCCTGGAGGTCGGTTGTTCCAGGGATAACTTCTATTGTAGCAATACTTGCATCTTTGTCAAGGCACTTGCTACACCTCAGAGCCCGATCAACAGGAGCGCAATAATGACCCACTCTCCCCCCCGCAGCAGAGACTTTCGCCCATACCTGGGTGTAGGGTTGGGAGTGATGACTGTCTCCACGGCCGCCATCCTCATCCGCCTGGCTCAGGCTGAGGCTCACTCCCTGGTCATCGCCGCCTGGCGCTTGACGCTGGCGACCTTGATCCTGACCCCCTTCGCACTGGCCACTTGCCGCTCCGAGCTACGCGTACTGACGCGCCGCGAGTGGATCAGCATCCTGGTCTCTGGGCTGTTGTTGGCGCTTCACTTCGCCACCTGGATCACCTCGCTGGCCTACACCTCGGTGGCGGCATCCGTCGTGCTGGTGTCAACCAGCCCGCTCTTCGTCGGAGTGGCATCTCACTTGCTGCTGCGCGAACGGCTGTCGCGAGGTATGGTCGTGGCGTTCCTCGTCGCCATGGCCGGCAGCATGCTCATCGGCCTGGGCGACTTGGGGGAGGGTACCCATCGGTTGAAGGGCGACGTGCTGGCCCTGATGGGCGCAATGGCAGGCGCAGGCTACTTCCTGATCGGGCGACGGCTGCGGGTGCGGCTCTCGCTCCTGGCCTACGTGTTCCCCGTCTACGGCACCGCCGCGCTGGCACTGATGGCCGCCATGCTGTCCTCCGGTCTCCTCCCCAGGATCCCTCACCGCCCACAAACCTGGCTGTGGCTGCTGCTGATGGCGCTGGGCCCGCAGATTCTGGGTCATTCGTCGCTGAACTGGGCGCTGCGCTACCTCTCGGCGACCTACGTCACCATTGCCACACTGGGGGAACCGATTGGTTCTACGCTGCTGGCCTGGTGGTTGCTGGGGGAGCGACCATCGCTCTGGGCTGTGGTCGGCGGAGCGTCGATCATGGCAGGCATCGCCGTCGCCTCTCACGCCGAGCACCCGGCGGAAGAACAACCGCCTTGCCAACCCGACCCTATTGGGCTACAATAAGACGAAAGCCATTTGGGCCCCAACGCGATTAAAGGAACAACCAAGGAGGGTAAAACGATGCAGGTTCGATGCCAACGCTGTGGCTACATGTTCACCCTGAGTCGTGAGGCGGTGGCAGCCGCGTTGGAGGAGGCAGAGCGAACCCAGGCTAAACACTACAACGTGAATTGCCCCAAGTGCCGGCACCAGATTAAGGTGCCTATTAAGGATATGCAGCGCTTCCGACCCCGACGAGAGGAATAGGACACAGTGTGCCCCGGCCTGAAGCGCCGTGGCTGGCCACCGGCCTAAAGAGCCGGGGTTGGGTTTCCCAGCGCTGCCTGTTCACGCCTACTCCGACGTGGTTGTCTCCAACCGCAGGGGTCGGTAGAGCACGCCGGGCCAGACCTCCAGCGCTGGGGAAGTATCGTCGAACCAAGTGACGTAGAGAGCATCGAACTGTCCTCCCGCTTTCATCGCCTGCAGCGTCAGGTTGACCAGGTCGCGGAAGGCGGAATCACCCGGCGGAAGCCCCAGCGCCAGCGGTACCTGGGTCAACCGCAGCGGAAGCACGCCCAGGCCCGGCGTGGCGTAGGCCGGCTTCAGCAGGTCGGCCCGCTCTCCGGCGACCGCCACTACCCGCCCCTCTTCCAGCAACGCGATGGCCGCTTCCAGCGTCGGCCGCGGCAGCACTGTTAGCGAAACGGACGCGCCCTGCGCCGCTGTCAGCAGCACCTCTCGGCTCCCGCTCCCTTCGACCACCGCCACCTGCTGCCCGCTCAGGCTGGCCACGTCGGTGATCAGCGTTCCGGCTCGCACCAGCAGCCCCTCACCCGCCACATAGGTCGTCAGGCTAAAGTCCAGTTCTAACTCGGCGGCCCGGGTATGGACCAGCCCGCCTACCAGCAGGTCAGCCTGGCCCGTGCGCAGCATCTCCTTCCCCATCTCGTCCGATGCAGGGACGAAGTCCACCGCCGTACCGTCGCCCAGCCAGCGCTCGGCCACCTGCCGCACCAGGCTGACATCGTAGCCGGCCAGCGCGCCAGCCTCGTCCACGTAGGCGAAGGGGGCACGGCCAAGCACCAGTGCCACGAGCAGCCGGCCTCGCGACTGGATGGCAGTGATGATGTCGGGCACCCTCGTCACGACGGGCCCGTCCGCCAGGGAGGGCACCTCCTCCCCCGGCCAGCGCTCGACGGCGGGCGGCAACTCCGGCGCGAACCAGCGGGCGTATAGGTCCGCGTAGGTGCCATCAGTGACCATTTCCTGAAAAGTCAGGTTAACCAGGTCAGCGAAGAAGGGATCATTTTGCGGAAAAGCAAGCGCCACCGGAGCCGCCGTATACTGTCCGACTACAGCCGTCTCGGGGAGCATGCGCCTCCCCCAGAAAAGCCGGCGGCGCAGCCCGGCCACGGCGTCCACATCCCCATGGCCCAGCGCAGCCACCGCTGCGTCGAAGCGGTCGTAAGGCTGAAGGGTGAGAGTGAACGGCACTGCTGCTCCCAGCGCGTCTTCGGCTTCCCCCCAGGCCACGACGCCCACCGGTCGCCCCTCCAGGTTCGCCGGGCCGCCGATGGCAGCGCTGTCGGCGGCGCGCACCAGCAGCGCCTGGCCATCAATGAAGTACGGCAGGCTGAAGTCAGCCCCCGCCTCCCGGTACTGCGTGTGGGTGAGGGCCGCGATGACGAGGTCTACGTCGCCAGCCTGCAGGTGCTCGATGGCGGTGTCGGAGCGCACCTGGCGAAACTGGATCGCCTGGGCATCCCCCAGCCAACGCCGGGCCAACTCTCGCCCCATGTCCACGTCAAAACCGGTCAACTCCCCCTCCTGGGTGACGTAGCCGAAGGGTTGCAAGTCGTAACGCACGCCGACGAGCAAGTACCCCCGGGCGCGGATGCGGGCTCCGGTCGTCGCGCTGTCCGGCAGGGGAGTCGGCGTGGGGGACGGGGGTGTCGCTATGGGGCTGGTGGTAGCGGCGGTCTCTGCCCCGTCCCCGGCGGTGCAGGCGGTCAGCAGGAAGGTGACGAGCAGCAGCAAGAGAGAGAAGTGGGGAACGTGATTGGAGCGCAGCCAACCAACACACGCCCGGCGATGTGGGCTATCCCAGTTCATTCCACTCAGCGGCGGTGATTCTGCGGCCAACGATCTCTTCCACTTCCCGGATCATCGTCCGAAGTTGAGGTACGGAGTACTCGGCATTGGAAGGAATAGCCAGACGGTGCTGCCCATAGACCATAAACTGATGACGTGTGCCGGAGAAGGGGCCGTCAAAACCGATTTCCCGCAGCCGACAGATGAAGACGCGACGTTTACATGGCGCCCACCGGCTCATACACCGGCTCCTTGTTCAGATCAATACCTGCGATGACCGGCAATGGGTGCCCCAGTTTAAGGCCAACCAGAATCCAGTCCTCCAGTGTAGAACGCAGTTCTTCCTCACACTCACGTAGGGTAGAACCGAACGCTACCACCCCTTTGCAAGGTGGAATACGGCCGGCAAAGGTACCATCTTCCAATTTGTCATAGACGGCATGAGCCATTGCCCGCTCTACATATTCCGTCAGGATAAACCGTATTACCATCAAACAACCCCCTGGTTGAGCAAGTGATACGTCCAAGGCACGGTAAACAGGTACATTATAGCACACCTACTTTGTGCCGGCAACGCTGTACAGACGATATTCGCGTATATAGGCTTCGACCAGCGGCGGAACCAGGTAGCGCAGCGGCAATCCCTCACGAACGCGCTGCCGCAGATCGGAGGCGGCGACGTCCAGGTGCGGCACGTCGAGCCAGACCAATCGCTCTCGGATGCCCGGCACGGCCCGCTCCAGCGCGGCCAGATCTGGTACGCAACCAGGGCGCTGCATCACCGCCAGGCGGGCCTGCCGCACAATGCCCGCCGGGTCACGCCAGGTAGGGAACTCGGCCAGGCTGTCTCCACCTATCAAGAAGAACAACTCCGCTTCCGGGTACTCCTGGCGCAGCAGGGCCAGCATCTCGACCGTGTAGTGCGGGCCGGGGCGATCCAGGTCCACACGGGAAAGAGCAAAGGCAGGATTGCCGGCGATGGCTGCCTCTACCATCGCCACGCGGTGATGGGCTGGCGTGATGGGGCGACCGGGTTTATGGGGCGGCTGCCCGGCCGGGACAAAGAGGACGCGGTCGAGCCGGAGTTGTACACGGGCATTCTCCGCCAGCGCCAGGTGCCCGTAGTGTGGCGGATCGAATGTGCCACCTAAGATGCCGAGGCGCAGGCACGGGCACGGGGCTGAACCCCCGTGCTGAGAGAGCGAAGCCCCTTCGGGGCTACCCCCCCCGCCCCCCCCTACCAGGGGGGGAGAAAGGGGGATGCCGCCCCCCTGTACCGGGAAAGACCGCTCCTGGCCCCCGCCCCCCCCTACCAGGGGGGGAGAAAGGGGGGGATAGGGCTTTGCTCTTTCAGCCCGGACGTTCACGTCCAGGGCACTTGTTTCACCTTCACTCCGCATCGTCTCTCGCTGGCAGTGGTTTCACCATATACAGCCAGGTGCGGATGCCAAACAGCCGCCCGGTCAGCCACTCCTCGATCTGTTCCTCCAGCCGAAAGCCGAAACGCTCGTAGAGGTGCCAGGCAGGGTTGGACGCCGCCACGTGCAGGGACAAACTCCCCTTGCCACGCGCACGCGCCCACCCCGCGACGCTCTCCAGAAGTTCCCACCCGATGCCCTGGCCACGAAAATCGGCGGTCACGGCGATGTTACTGATGTAGGCCGTGCCCCAGACAGTCGCCTCGTGCAGCAGCACCAGCCCAATAGTGGCCCTCAAAGTGTAGAGCGGGCCGACTTCCCGAAGAATAATCTGGAGCTGCCTCAAGAGGTCGCTCAACCGCTCGCGCCGCGCCGTCAATTCGAGCACGCCGACCACCTGCCCATCCGCCTCGGCCACGAACAGTGCACACGATCCCCGTTCGAGCATCAGCCGCTCTATCTGTGCTATGGCGCGAGGAGCACGGTCAACCCGGCTCCCGAAAACGATGCCAAACTTGTTGATGAAACTCTCGACCAGGATTTCGCCCACGCGGGGCACGTCTTCGACCGCGGCCGGGCGCACCACGACCGCCGATTCGCCATTCGCCATTCGCAATTCGCAATTCGCTATTCGCTATTCGCCATTCGCAATTCGCGATTCGCTATTCCTCCCATACCAATTCTTCCTCACCGATGCAGACCGTATCCCCCGCTTGCACGCCCGCCTCCTCCAATGCCGCCACGATCCCCATGCGCTCCAGCGCCCGTTGGAAGCGGCGCACCGCCTCGTCCAGGTTCCATATCGTCATCGCCGCCAGCCGCTCGACCTGCACGCCACGCACTCGCCACCCGTCCTCCTCCCGCTCGATGGTGAACGCTGCCTCGTCCTCGCCGGGTCGAAAGACAGGCATCTCCCAGGCCGGGGCCTCCTCCGGCAGTTCGGCCAGCATCTGCGCGGCGCGGTAGAGCAACTCCCGCGTGCCCTCCCGCCCCAGCGCGGAGATCGCTAAGCCTGGGTAGCCCTGCGCTTCGAGCGCTGCCTCTATCTCCGGCCAGCGTGCCTGCACCTGGGGCAGATCCGTCTTGTTCAAAACCACCAGTTGGGGCTTCTGCGCCAGGCCATGGCCGAACGCCACCAGTTCGCGGTTGATGGCCGCGAAATCCGCCAGTGGGTCAGTGGAGAGGCCGTCGAGGAGGTGGATCAACACGCGGGTACGCTCGATGTGGCGCAGGAACTCGTGCCCCAGCCCCTTGCCCTCCGACGCCCCCTCGATCAGGCCGGGGATGTCGGCCAGGACGAACTCAGTCTGGTCATCAAGCACGACGACGCCGAGGTTGGGCTGGAGGGTGGTGAAGGGATAGGGCGCGATTTTGGGTCGCGCAGCAGTTACCGCCGCAAGGAGCGTGGACTTGCCGGCGTTGGGCACCCCCACCACGCCCACGTCGGCCAGCAACCTCAGTTCCAACCGCAGATTGCGCTCCGGGCCCGGCTCGCCGTGCTCGGCGATACGGGGGGCCTGGTTGGTGGAAGTGGTAAAGCGGGCGTTTCCCCGCCCACCGCGCCCACCTCGCGCCACGACTAACTCCTGCCCTGCCTCGGTCAGGTCGCCCAGCAACTCGCCGCTGCCGGCATCGTACACGACGGTGCCAAGCGGCACCGGGACGCGCAGGCCCGCGCCATACGCACCGTGCTGGTTCTTGCCCCGCCCGTGTTCGCCGCGTGCGGCCTTGAAGTGGCGCTTCCTGCTGAAGCGATAGAGCGTGTTGAGATGGGGGTCGACGTAGAGCAGGACGTCGCCCCCCTTGCCGCCGTCACCGCCGGCCGGCCCGCCGTAGGGGACGTACTTCTCGTGCCGGAAGGCGACGCATCCATCACCCCCGTCGCCCGCCTTGACGTAGATCCTGGCCTCGTCGTAGAACATCGCCAGGCTAGGATACCGCATATTGGGGGGATGTCAAGAACGTATTTGCCCCGTGCCGACAAGTGTGATAAGATACGTTCAGTTGACACCGACTGCTCGGCGACAAGGCTGCTCCAGAGAAATAATCATCCCAATGTCATTCTGAGCGGAACGCAGTGGAGCGAAGAATCTCATGCCACAGTGCCTTGAAGCCTACCCAGGGCGAGATTCTTCGCTACGCTCAGAATGACACACGCTGCAAGATGGGATACTTCAAATTCTGGGTAGTCTCCCGCTTGGGTGTTGTTCCCCATTTCGCTCTAAAGGAATCGCCAGATCCCGTCGCCAAGCCGCTGGATCTGGCGATCCAGCGGGAGCGAGGCGGCACAGGTGGCCCTGGTGAGCCAGCAACACTCTACGGGGGGACCACCAAATTCTGGAAGCCCCCAAATGAACGGAGCATGGGCGCGGGCATCATCAGAAGGAGGGCAAGCAATGACCACCACCCATCAGGATTTTGACCTCTGCCTGGAAAAGGGGAAACAGGCCCCAAATGAGTTCGTGGCCTACGTACCAGATGGCGACGGTGGCCGGGCGGTCGAGCACGCTTTCACTCTGCGCACAGGCACGCTGAAGATGCGCGAAGACCTCAAGCGGCTGGAGGCCTACTCGCTGCACAAGGAACTGGTGAAAGACGACTTCCACGTCCGGTTCGGGCGGATGCTGTACCAGGCAGTCCTGGGCGGCGACGTGGGCGCGTGCTTTGCCGAACGACTGGCCGGCGCCCGGTCCGCTGATAGAGGTTTGCGCCTGCGGGTACGCGTGGACGAGGGCGCGCCGGAGTTGATGAACCTGCCGTGGGAGTTCCTGCACGATGGTGAGGATTTCCTGGTGACCCGCTGGGAGACGCCGGTCTCCCGCCTGCCCCTGGGCGTCGCCCGGCGCGACAAACGGCCTCTGGAGCGCACGCTGCGCACGTTGGTGGTGGTCTCCAGCCCGCTGGACCTGCCCGACCATCTGGTGCTCAACACCGAGCGGGAGCAGGAGGTCATCCTGGCCGCATTGGACAGGCTCCAGTGCAAGGGGCTGGTGGAGATTGACTTCTGCGAGGACGCGGCGCTGGACACCATCCAGGACTATCTCTCCGAGCGGGAATACGACATCCTGCACTTCACCGGCCATGGCGTCTATAACGAGGACAAGGGACGGGGCGAGCTGCTGTTGGAGGACGAACAGGGCTACAAAAAGCCCCTGACCAACGAGGAATTCGCCACCCTGCTGCGCGGTTACCCATCACTGCGGCTGGTGGTGCTCAGCGCCTGCCAGTCGGCGCGCACCGCCAACAACGACGGCTACGCCGGGCTGTCGCGCCGCCTGGTGAAGCAGGGAGTGCCGGCGGTGCTTTCGATGCAGTACTCGGTGCTAGACGCAGCGGCCATCCTCTTCGCCGGCCGCTTCTACACCGGGCTGGCCAACAACAAACCGCTGGATGTGGCCCTGACCGAGGCGCGCCTGGCCCTTCGACTTGACCGTCGCCCTGAGCCTGTCGAAGGGTCAGGGCAGGCCCTGCAACTGGCCAAAGGGGAAGAAGGCGATGCGCGGGTGGACTTTGCCACGCCGGTGCTGTTCCTCAACGACCCGGCCGGCGTGAGCGTGGCCCAGGTGCGACCAGAGGTCGAGGAAGTGCGGTTGGACAGGCCGATTGACTGGAGCACGGTCTCGGTGATGGACAAGGGTTTTGTGGGGCGGCGGCGGGAGATGCGCCGCATGCGTCACGGCTTCACCAGCGGGCGGCAGAGGGCCTTTATCATCCACGGGCTGGGAGGCATCGGCAAAAGTGTGCTGGCCACCCGCGTCGCGACCAAACTGCGCCAGAACTTCGCCGGGGTCAAGGCCGTGCGTATGACGCCGCCTACCCGGCCCGAGGACATCCTCTCCGAACTGAACGGGTTCCTCAACCTGGCGGGGGTCAATGCCTTCAACCAGGTCATCCACGCGCAGATGAAACTGGAAGCCAAGACGGGGGCTATGGCCCAGATCCTGACCCAGGTGCCGTTGTTGCTCATCTTTGACAACTTCGAGGACGTGTTGAGCAAGGGGCAGGCGGTGCGGGTGGCCCCCTCCCCGACCCTCCCCCAATTCTGGGGGAGGGAGCAGGTGACTGGCCCAGCGGGGGAGAAGGCGGACGAGATCGCCGACCCGGCGCTGGCCGAATTCTTCGAGCAACTGGTCAAGAGCGTGGCCCAGGGGAGCCGCTTCATCTTTACCACGCGTTACGATTTCGACCCGGCGCGGGGGCGGCTGACAGGCGAGATCGAGCACCTGTCCCTGGGCGAGTTGCCGTTCCCCATGGCCGTGCAGTGCATGAACAACCACGACGTGCTGTCTCCCCTGCCAATCGTGCCGCCGCAGAAGGCCCGCCTGCCTGGCGTTTCGCCCCTGGCCGATGATGTAGGGGCAGGCATTTTGCCTGCCCTCCCACCCCCCACATCCCCCCTGCCCCCCATCACCAAGCGCGAGTTGTACGGCAAACTGGGCGGCCACCCCTACACGATTGACGTCTTCGCCCGGCGGGCAGCGATGACGGGGGTGGCCAACACCTGGCTGGAGATCGAGGACGTGGAGCGGGAGATGATCGAGTTCACGCTGCTCGACCGCACCTACGCCCAGTTGCCGCCGCGGGCCCAAACGCTGCTGATGCGGGCCAGCATCCTGGAGGAGGCCCCGCCGCTGGAGGGATTGCAGTGGATGATGGGGGACGAGCGCGACGCCAGCCCCGCGATTGACGCCGAACTGAAGGCCTTGCTGGGCTGGGGCATGCTGGCCCGCCAGGAGAGAGGCCGGGGCGAGGTGGTCTACCCCATGCACGCGCTGGTGCACGACTACGCCCGGCGACAGTTGGCCGAGAGCGGCGAGGACGAGACCGCCCTCCTGCTGCGGGCAGCCCGGTTCTGGGAGTTGCGGGTGAAACAGACAAAAGACCTGTGGGACCTCCTGCGAGCGCGGGACTACTACTACCGGGCGGGGGAGTACGAGAAGGCGGATGAGATAGCGCAGGCCGCATGGGAACCAATGCTGCGCTGGGGCCTCCTGGAGCGGCTCATCGGACTGCTGAACGAGTCCATCGAGACGCTGGAGGGGACGAGCAAAGCGGTGGCTACGGGGAATCTGGCCACCGTGTACGAGATGATGGGCGACTACAAGATGGCCCTCCAGATGTACGAGCAAGTGAGGGCATTGTTTGAAGCGCAAGGAGACAAAAGAAACGTGGCCACTGCACTGCACCAGATTGGCATGGTGTACCAGCAACAGGGAAACTATGCCGAGGCGCAGGCCAAATATGAGCACAGCCTGGCGATCAAGAGGGAACTGGGCGATAAGAGAGAGATTGCGGAGACCCTGAATCAGTTAGGGGGTGTTCACCATCTGCAGGGGAACCTGAAGGAGGCGCAGGCTCAATATGAGCAGAGCCTGGCAATGCGGGTGGAACTGGGCGATAAACGTGGGATTGCCACGTCCTTGCATCAGTTGGGGATGATTCACCAGGAGCAGGGGAACCTGGGAGAGGCGCAGGCCAAATATGAGCACAGCCTGGCCATTGCAGTGGAACTGGGCGATAAACGTGGGATTGCCACGTCCTTGCATCAGTTGGGGATGATTCACCAGGAGCAGGGGGGCCGCCGCGAGGCGCTGGAAAAGTACGTCCAGGCGTTGATGCTGTTCGAGCAACTTGGGTCGCCGGATGCGCAGATAGCGCGGAATGACCTGGCCCGGCTGCGGGACGAGATGGGAGAAGAAGCGTTCGCGGCAGCGCTGGCGGAATTGGGGGTCGAGGCCGGGGATGTACCCAGGCGCGGGTGAGCGCGGAGTTGGAGGAGGTGTTTGTGGAGGCGGGGAACCGGTTGGTGGAGGCGTTGCGGGGATCTTGAAACACGAATGGCACGAAGAGACGAATGGCACGAATCTCGCTCCCTTGCGCTTCGGGGACTGGAGTTTTGATTCGAAATGACAAGACAACGTTCGTGAAATTCGTCCATTCGTGTTATTCGCGATTCGAAATCTTTGCGCTAATTCGCTGGTTAGAAAAGGAGTGAGCAACATGGCAATGCGTGTGTTCAAATGCCCGTTCTGCGGGTACAAATTTCGGGATGACCCGGAGGAGCGCTACCGGCGGGGTAGGGGGCCCATCGTGAGGGGAAAACCAGAGCCATCCCGCACACAGGCGAAGTACACCGTGGACCTGACGTGCCTCAACTGCGGACGGGATTTTGAAGTCGAGGTGGAGGTATGAGATGGGCAACCGCATGAACGAGATAGAGGAACGCGTGGCGCAGCAGGCCGGTCTGAGCGACGAGGAACTGCCCATCGCCCCCGATCCCAACCTCAAGTTCTGGAAAGACACCGCCAAGGGGCTGCTGGGTGAGTCCGTCAAATCTATAGAGGAAACGGCCAAACAGATCATCGGCGTGGCAGGCATCCTGGAAGGGCTCTACTTTCACGCCATCGCCTACTCGGACGTGCGGGGCAGCCTGGGCAGCGGCTGGCTGCTCCTGTTGTACGTGACCCCGCTGGCCTTTTGGCTGGTCAGCCTGTGCTTCGCTTTGCTCGTCTTCTTCCCCCGCACCTACGCCAGCAACATCAGTTCCTGGCGGGAGAGTAAGGCGGCTTTTGAGCGCATCGTGGCCTACAAGCACGCCATGCTCAAGACGGCCGGTATTTTCCTGGCCCTGGGTGCTTTGGCCCTGTTTGCCGCTATGGGCGCCTATCTGGCAGGGTAGAGCATCAAGACCTGACAGGTTTCCACGAATTTCGTCACTTGGGGTCCCATTTCTTGGTAAGAACCTGTCAGGTCTGATCATACCGGGAATTGCTGCTGCTCGCCCGATGCTGGTTGGGAAAATGAGGAAACCTGCGCCACCACCATCCCCGCCAGCATCAGCCCACAGCCCAGGTATTGCTGGGCCGTCAGCGCCTCGCCCAGGAGTAGGTAGCCGAAGAGCGCGGCGAAGACGGCCTCCAGGCTGAGGATGATGGCGGCGTCAGTCGCGGGTGCCCGCCGCTGCCCCACTACCTGGAGCGTGAAGCCCAGCCCCACCGAGAGCACGCCGGTGTAGACCACTGCCCACCAGGCAACGGCCAACCCCTGTAGGGGTGTGGCTTGTCCACACCCGACTTGTCCACACCCGACTTGTCCACACCCGACTTGTCCACACCCGACTTGTCCGCGCCCGTACTCCAGCCCCAACCCCAGCACCATGCTGAGCAGCGCGCAGACGAAATACTGCACCAGCGCCAGCCGCAACACGTCCACTCGCTGCGCAAGATAGCCGATGAGAATGAGGTGCAACGCCCACAACACAGCCCCGGCGAGTTCCCAGCCGTCGCCGGGAGCCAGCGCCAGCCGCCCCACCCCACTCAGCAGGCACAGTCCCGCCGCTGCCAAGAACGACGCGATCCAGGCAGACCAGCGCGGCCACTGCCGCCACCCCAGCGCCAGGAACAGCGGCACCAGGACGACGTACAATCCGGTGATGAAGCCCGCCTTGCCGGCGGTGGTGAACCGCAGACCTGCCTGCTGGAAGTTGGCTGCACCGAAAAGCAGCAGCCCCGCCAGCGCCCCTCCCCACAACTCGAGCCGGGGCAATGCCCGCCAGCGTCGCCCCACTAACGGAAGCAATGTGAGCGCGCCCAGCGCGAAGCGGGTGCCATTGTAGAGGAAAGTGCCCAGGTGCGCTGCCGCCACCCGCTGCGCCACGAAACTACTGCCCCACACAACGGCGACGGCAAGCAGCGTCAGGTCCGCCCTAAGCCTCTCACCGCGAGGAAAGGCCAGGCTTCGCCCCTCCATCATCCATCATCCCGCATCCTGCATCCTGCATCCTGCATCTTGCATCCTGCATCCTGCATCCTGCATCCTGCACCCAGTTATTCGTACCGCAGCGCGTCAATCGGGCTCAGCAGCGAGGCCCGCCGGGCCGGGTAGATGCCGAAGAAGAGCCCCACCGCCGCCGAGAAGGTCGTCGCCAGCAGTACCGATTGAGGCGTGACGACGGCGCGGAAATCCTCGATCAGCGCGGACACGACCTCCGCCCCCAACGTCCCTACGCCAATGCCCACGAGACCCCCGACCAGCGAGAGTGCCATCGCTTCGAGCAGAAACTGCCACAGGATGTCCCGTCGCCGCGCCCCCACCGCCTTGCGCAGCCCGATCTCCCGCGTGCGCTCCGTCACCGAGACCAGCATGATGTTCATAATCCCGATGCCCCCCACCAGCAGGCTGATGCCCGCAATCGCGCCCAGGAAGGCCGTCAGCACACCGGTGATCTGGCCGAAGATGTCGAGGATGTCCGCCTGGCTGATGATGGAGAAGTCGTCCTCGTCGCTGAAATCAATGTCGTGCCGTTCGCGCAGGATGGTGGCGATTTGCTCCGAGGCCGTCTCCATGCGGTCTTCGCTGACCACCTCGACAAAGATGACGGAGACCCGGTGCTCGCCCGAGCTACTGCGAGATGGGAAGAGGCGAGTCTGCGCCGTCGTCAGGGGCACCAGGACAATGTCGTCCTCGTCACCCATCTGCGATCCCCCTTTCTCCTCCAATATGCCGATGACGCGGAAGGGGATACCGTTGATCTTCACCGTCTGCTCCAGCGGGTAGGGGTTGTCCGGGAAGAGGTGCTCGACGACGGTCTTCCCCAGGAGGGCAACCCGCGCCCGGCCGTTCATATCTTCCTGGTCAATGAACGTCCCCACCTCCGGGAGCCAGTTGCGCACCTCAGCGAAGTCAGGTGTGATGCCCGACACAAAGGTGATCGTATCTCGCCGTCCCGTGGCGACCACAGTTGAGCGCATCGTCTGCGGAGAGACAGCCACCACGTCAGGGGCACGGATGGGGTCACGCAGCGCCTCCACGTCCCCGTTAGTCAACTCGGCCCCACTTGCACTCATACCAGGCGGACTTGATCCTGTTTCCTCCATCGAGCCAGGGAAGACGAAGAGCAGATTGGAGCCGACGGCTTGAAACTGTTCCTCAATGTAAAGCGAGACCCCCTCGCCCGCCGACATCAGCGTGATGACCGCGCCGACACCGATGATGATGCCCAGCATCGTCAAGGCAGCCCGCAACTTGTTGACCGCCAGGGCGCGGAAGGCCAGACGCATACTCTCCAGGATGTTCACACTTCCCCACCCCTCGCCGCAGCCACCACCGGCTCCGCCACTACCTCGTTGTGGGTGATGAGCCCGTCGTGTATATGCACGATCCGCTGCGTGTGCCGGGCGATGTTCGGATCGTGCGTCACCAGCAAGACCGTGATCCCCCGATACCGATTCAACCATTGCAGGATCGCCATGACCTCCACCCCCGACTTACTGTCCAGATTCCCCGTCGGTTCGTCCGCCAGAATGATGGCCGGGTCGTTCACCAGCGCCCGTGCGATCGCCACCCGCTGCTGCTGGCCTCCAGAGAGTTCCGTCGGCGTGTGTGACATACGGTCCGCCAGCCCCACCGACTCCAGCGCCCGCTGTGCCTGCTTCTGCCGCTCCGCCCTCCCCACTCCCGCGTAGACCAGCGGCAGCATCACGTTCTCAAGGGCAGTCGTGCGCGCCAGCAGGTTGAAGGTCTGGAACACGAAGCCGACCTTGCGATTGCGAATTTGCGCCAGTTGGTCGTCGTTGAGGTGGCTGACGTCTTTTCCCTCCACCAGGTATGTACCAGATGTGGGCTGATCGAGGCAGCCGACGACGTTCATCATGGTGGACTTGCCGGAGCCGGAGGGGCCCATAATGGCCACCATCTCTCCCGCCTCCACCTCCAGCGAGACGCCGCGCAGGGCGTGTACTTCTACCTCGCCCATCTGATATACTTTGGTGACGTCCTGTAGTTCGATGACTGGCGATGTCATTTGCGCTCCCTGCTCTCACCGACGCCCGAAATCGAAAAGCATGGACTCTCGAACCCAAACAACCACGTCTCCCTCGGAAAGCCCGCCGAGCACCTGAACGCCCCCCTCGTGAGGCACACCTAACTCCACGTCTATCCGCTCAATGTCCTCTCCTACCTGCCGATGTACGTAGGTTTGACCTGTGTCACGATCCACGCGCACCACCCAGGTGGGGATCGTCAACACGTCGGTGAGTTCTTCCACGGTGATCGTCGCATTGGCCGTCATATCGACGCGGATGGAAGCATCGGTGGGAGCCAGCCCGATGACGACATCGTAGTAGACAACGCCTCCTTCGAGCGTGGCGGCCGGGGCAATGCGCTCGACGGTGCCGGAGATGACAATATCCGGCAGTGCCTCCACCGTCACCTCGGCGGTCTGCTCTTCCGATAGCCGCCCCACATCCATCTCGTCCACGCTGACGGTGAGGCGAAACTTGGAAGTATCGACCAGCGTGATGGCTGGCAGCCCGATTGAGGCCATCTCGCCGGCCGTGAGGTTGACCCCCGCGACGACGCCGTCGAAGGGCGCACGCAGCGTGGCGTACTCCAGCGAGAGTTCCGCCTGCTCCAGCGCGGCCTGCGCCTGCGCGATCCCCGCTTCGGCGGCGGCGATCTGCTCGTCAGTAGCACCATCCAGCAGCAAGTCCAGTTGAGCCTGCATCACGTCCCGCTGTGCAGCGGCGGCCCAGACGTTGGCCTGCGCCGCGCGAACCTGGCCGGCATCCGCGCCGGCCAGCGTTTCATCGAGGCGAGCCTGGGCGGCGGCCATTGCCTTATCGGTGGCGTTGAGATTGTAGCGCGCCTGCTCCTCGGGCGGGCCCAGAGCAGGGCAAATATCCTTTTCCTTGCCGTCCGGCAGGGTGATTGTCACGCATTTCATCGTCATGTCATGCATGTCCTCGGCGGCCTTCTGCTGTGCCATTGCCGAGGCGAGGTCAGCCTCAGCGGCAGCGATCTGCGCGGCGCTGGCGCTGGCTCCAAGTTGGTCGAGATTGGCGGCGGCGGCGCTCACCTGGGCCTGTGCAGCGCGCAGATTGGCATCAGCCGCCGCAACCTCCTCCGGCCGGGCACCAGCCTGGAGCTGAGCGAGTCGTGCTTCGGCCGATGCCAGCGCCGCCCGGGCCTGGTGCACCTGCAGCGCCAACTGCTCGCTATCCAGCCGCGCCAGCACATCACCGGCCTTCACCGTATCTCCCACCTCCACTGGCACCTCAGCGACCCGGCCAGGCACCTCGAAAGCCAGGTTAACGCGGGTCTGCGGCTCGACGCTGCCACTGGCCGAAATAGCCACGAGCATCGTGCCGCGCTTGACTACAGCGGAGCGGGTCTCCTCCTCCGGCGGCGCTGCCGGTCGCGACCGCCAGACGACTGTACCGACCACCGCTGCGATGATGACGGCACCCAAAGTCACGTAGAGCATCGTGCGCTTCATTGTTTCCTCTTTACTACCAGCGATTCCATCTGCGCCCCCTCACTGACGCTCGAACCCGAAAGGCGTGGAATCGGCCACCCAGACGATCACATCTCCCTCGGAGAGACCGTCGAGCACCTGAGCGACCCCCTTGTGACGCACGCCTAACGCCACGTCTACTCGCTCAATATCATCCCCCACTTGCCGATGTACGTAGGTTCGTCCCGTGCTACGGTCCACACGCACTACCCAGGTGGGGACCATCAACACGTCGCTGAGTTCCTCCACTACAATGGTCGCGTTGGCCGTCATATCGGCGCGAATGGGGGTATCGGTGGGAACCAGGTCAATGATGACATCGTAGTAGACAACGCCACCTTCGAGTGTGGCAGTTGGCGCGATGCGCTCGACGGTGCCGGTGATGACGATGCCCGGGAGCGCGTCCAGCGTCACCTCGGCAGTCTGCCCCTCGGCGAGCCGCCCCACATCCATCTCATCCACGCTGACGGTGATATGGAACCTGGAGGTATCGAGCAAGGTGACGGGGGGCAACGCGGCCGAGGCCATCTCGCCGGGAGTGACATTGACCTCTGAGACGACGCCGTCGAAGGGAACACGCAGCGTGGCGTGCTTTAGCGAGAGTCCTGCCAGTTCCAGTGCGGCCCGCGCCTGCGCGACCTGCGCTTCAGCGTCTGCGATTTGCTCGCCAGTAGCACCAGCCAGCAGCAGGTCGAGTTGGGCTTGCGCTGCATCCCGCTGCGCGGCGACGGCCCAGACGTTGGCCCGGGATGCACGAACCGCGTCAGCGTCCGCACCAGCCAGCAGTTCATCAAGTTCGGCCTGGGCGGCGGCCATTGCCTTATCGGCGGCGTAGAGATCGTAGCGCGCCTGCTCCCTCCTTGTCTCGTCCTGTGTATCCTCCATCGTCCTGTCGTGCGCGATCTGAGTAGCCTTCTGTTGCAACTCCGCCGAAGCGACCTGGGCCTCGGCGGCGGCGATCTGGGCATCGCTGGGGCCAGCCTGGAGTTGGTCACGATTGGCGGCAGCGGCGCTCACCTGGGCCTGTGCAGCGCGCAGGTTGGCCTCCGCCGCCGCGATTTCCTCTGACTGCGCTGCGGCCTGGAGCTGAGCCAGTTGCGCCTCAGCCAGCGCCAGGGCTGCCCGGGCCTGTTGCACCTGCAGCGCCAACGGCCTGGTATCCAGCCGCGCCAGCACGTCACCGGCCTCGACCCTGTCTCCCACCTCCACCGGCACCTCGGCCACCCGGCTGGGCGCGTCGAAAGCCAGGCTGACGCGAGCCTGCGGCTCAATGCTGCCACTGGCCGAGACAGCCACGAGCATCGTACCCCGTTCCACGACGGCGGAGCGGGTTTCTTCCTCTGGCTGGCGTGCCAGCCGCGACCGCCAGACAATCGCGCCGAGCACTGCTGCAACAATGACGACGCCCAGAATCACGTAGAGCACAGTGCGTTTCATTGTTTCCTCTCCATTAGTGACCAAAGTTCAAAGATGACCATGGTCATATTATAGGCAACGTGGGGCAAATGTCAAGGAGGAGAAGCGGAAATGACATGCGAAACGTCAAACTGCTTCGGAACTGGGGAATCGGGATTAGGATTGGAGACTGTATAACCGTCCCATCAGGGATGACAGCGTTCCTGGGGATGACGACGACCCCATCCCGGATGACGTAGTTCTCCGCTTCCACCATCCCCTCGTCAGGCACGTGAGGCCGGATGGTGACCTTTTCCCCGATGGGTGTAAATGGGGTGCTTGGGGGAGGTTTCAAATTTGCGCTCGTTGGTTTATAATTACAATCAGTGCGAATCCAATGAGAGCAGAAGGAGGCATCCCCATGAGACACTTTGTACGTGACACCGCCTTTCGACTGGTGCGGCGCGACCTGCTAGAGTTCATCGAAGATCACGAGGAGTACCTGCTGCGCATCTTCCGCGAGGAAATGGAGAAACTCGACAAGCGCATACCGGAGGAGCAGTTGTTCATAGACATCCGGATGGTGCCACTGGGCGAGGAACTGCTGCGGGCTACGCTGGCGACGCTGGGGCGCTTCCTGCGGGAGACCTGATTGTGGCTCCTGGCGGACGTGCCGGACGACACGTCCGGCGCGAGCACACCTCTTACTTCCCCAGCGCGGCCCGCACGGCAGAGCCTACGTCAATGAACCCACACCCGTAGACGTTGTTGGGCACGCCGGTCGCGTCACCGCAGGCACAGACGGGGTTGGAGAACAGCGCCACGAACGACCCCTCCGGCACCTCGTCTTCGACAGTGCAGAGGCTCTCCACTGGCTTTGGCACGGCCGCCTGGCAGATCAGTGCCTCCGTCGCGTCAACGTCGCCGATGAGCGCCGGGTCAGCCGACCACAGGAGCGCCACAAGCCCCGCCACGTGCGGCCCGGCCATTGAGGTACCGCCGGCGTAGCCGTAGCCGCCGCCGGGCACACTTGAACGCACCCAGTCCCCCGGTGCACTGACATCGGGCTTGACCAGGCCGCCCACCGGCCCCCGGCTGCTGAAACCGACAATGTCACCATAGTTATCTGCTGCGCCGACAGAGAAGACAGCGTCGTAGTTAGCGGGGGACGTGGTCGCCGTGCCGCAGGCTGGGCCATCGTTGCCCACACTGACGACCATCATAATTCCCCCCACCCGCAGCGCCTCGACCGCTGGCTCAAGCGTGTCGGGGAGGCAGCCCTCCCAGCAGGGACAGCCCCAGGAATTACTGACCACGTTAGGGGCTAAACTAACGTCGCCGTCGCTGAAGGGGTCGCCTCCGTGTGGGTATGGAGTAAGGAAGAACTCCATGCACTCGACGTAGGCTCCCGGATTGCCGAAGCCGCGCCGCATGTTGCGACAGCCGATCCAACGCGACCCCGGCGCGACCCCCGTGCGGTTGCCCGCGCCGTCGTCCCCCAGCACGATGCCCATCGTATGCGTGCCGTGGGCGTCGTCGTCGAAGGGAATAGCGGTATCGTCCCAGGCGTCATGCCAGTTGTAGTCGTGGTTGGCGCTCTGGCCATCCCAGCCCCGGTAGTGGGACTTGAGCGCGGGGTGGATCCAATCGTAGCCCGTATCCTGCCCGGCGACGACGATGCCCTCACCCGTCACCCCCAGCGCCCAGGCCTCGTCGGCGTGGATGGCCGCCAGGTTCGCCTGCACTTCCCCGACCGGCAGATTGTCCCCACCGTAGGGGAACGGGATACGGTGGGGGTACTCCCGCACATTGGGGTTGATGATCACCTGCGCCACCCCTGGCCGGCCCTCAAAGCGGCGCATCAGCCAGTGGTGCCCGTCCACGCGGATCATATTGATGATGTAGTAAGGGCGGTAGGGTACGTCAAGATCGTCCAGTTCAGTGCGCAGGGGAACCTGTGTGCGCTCGGCGGTCTCGACCAGCGTCTCGTAGACGTACTGCAACCGCGCCTCCCGGTCGGGGATGGCGTAAGCGGCGCTCAGGTCGGCCTGCTCCTCGAGGATGATGAGGAAACCGTCGTTGACGAAGCCCGGCTCGCCAGCGAAGACGTACAGCCCACCCCACGCGCCCCACAGGAGCACCGCCGCCAGCACTCCACTGGCCACCCAGGCCCGGCGCGGCACCCGCACGCGGCCCGCCAGCAGTTTACGCCCACCCCACAGCGCCAGGCTCAGCACCACCGTGGTCACGACAACAATAGTGTGGCTCAGAATATGCTGCGGTTCGGGGATGTCCTGAGCGATGACGTCGCGGGGGTCCACGAAGAGGAGTGGCGCGACGCGGTAGCAGAAAGCCACCAACAGCAGCGGGTAGACGCCACCCCCGCGGGCGCGCAGTTCGGCGAGCAGGAGGCCCAGCGGCAGAAGCGTGACGACATCTTGCAATGCACTCCACGCGGACGACGAGAGAATACCTGCGGCCACAAACAACCCATAGCAGGCACTGATAGTGATGAGTGCGGCCACCCACGGGCGGGTGAAGGTAGAGGTCAGCAGGAGGAAAACCAGCCCCCAGACAAGCAGCACCTGGGGGAGCGCCCATGCCAGCGATTGGAAAGCCAGGCTCAGGCTGGTGAGGCTGTCGCCCAGCGTGCCCACCACGGGCCAGGGGACGGTCACCAGCGCCGCTACAGCCAGCGCGAGCAGCGTGGTTGGCAGGTCGAAGCGGCTCAGCCCCAGCCACTCCCGCAGGCGGCGTGGGGATGCCCCCGCCAGGCGTGGGGCCAGCCAGGCGGCCAGGTACGCGTAGGGGACAAGGACTCCCAGTCGGAGCGCAGCGGCCCAAACCTCCTGCCACCGAAAGGTATGGGTGGAGTTGGGACTTTTTGGCAGCACGGCCCCCACTACCGCGTCGAGCAGGAGATAACCGGCGACGGTCATAAGCCCCACGGCGACTGCGGTGGTCGCCTCCCAGCCAGCCTGGCTGCGAGTGAGCAGCGCCACCCCGACGAAGGGTAACAGCAATAGCACAGCAGTGATGGCGATGGCAACTGCGGACACCACCTCCGGTGCGGCCGTTCTGCTCAGTGCGCTGCCGGTCAAGAACATCACCCCAGCCGGCACCGCGCCCAGCCACAGAAGCATCAGGATGATCACGGCCGCCTGGCTACAGCCAGTGCGCTTTACCCCTGCCTCCTCGCTCATGGATGAACTCCTGATTGGCAGTCCGATACTCAATGCTTGTGCTCAATGCTCCCCCAACAACCAGCGTCCAGCAGCTGTATTATAGGCCAGCATACCGGGATAGACAAACGCATACCGATGGGTTATAATCGGGCACCCGGCATTCCCGCATTTCCAAAATGCCAGGCACTGGGGGGAAAAGAGCCTTGACCATCATCAAGACACAGCAAGCGGGTCAAACGTCGCAACACAGCCCACTCCCGTCATTCACACTGCCTGCTCACACCGCCTGCCGTCCACGCCGCCGCGAACATGGCAACGCTGGCTATTCAGACCGGCGCAACCAGGCTTCACAACGCATCGCCCAGTAATATCCCCAGGAACCCTAGAACCAGCCCGATGTGCAAAAAGAGATGCGTGCGGGCCAGCCAGCCGACGACGGGCCCACCAGGCAGGAGTTGAAGTACGAAGTTGAGCACCACCAGGCCAACAGCAACGATAATAGGAAGCCCAGGCATACGGGCCAGAAAGCTAGTAATACGCTTCAGGTACTCGCCTACCATTGCACCTCCCCCCCACGTTCCACGTCCTGCGTCGTCCCTCGCAACTCATGGAAGCGGCCCACCAACCCACGCGGTAAACGCCCCACAATGCGCGTCCCCACCTCGGTGTGCTCCTCCCGTTCGATCAGACCTCGCCGATGGAAGAGGTCCACCAACTCCCCCAACCCGTAGGGGATGAGCACATCCAGCCAGGCCATCTGCGCTTCCAGCACCTCCTCGATGCGGGCCAACAAAGCCTCCAATCCCTCTCCAGTAAGAGCCGAGATAGCGACGCTGTTGAGAAACCTGGGCCGGCCCTGCTCCCGCCGGATCGCCAGATCCGGCGAATGGGCATCGAGGGCGGGTAGACGGTCGATCTTATTCAACGCGCTGACGATGAGCTTGCCAGCGGCACCGATTTCCTCCAGTGTATCGCGCACGGCCTCGGCCTGGCGCATCACCTGTGGGTGGGTGACGTCCAACACGTGGAGCAGAAGGTCCGCCTCGGTCACCTCTTCCAGCGTGGCGCGGAAGGCGGCCACCAACTGAGTGGGCAGTTTCTGGATGAAGCCGACAGTGTCGGTGAAAAGGGCCATGCCCCCGCCGGGTAACTCAACGCGGCGCGTGGTCGGGTCGAGCGTGGCGAAGAGTCTATCCTCCACCAGCACGTCAGCGCCGGCTAAGGCGTTGAGGAGGGTGGACTTGCCGGCGTTGGTGTAGCCGACGATGGCGACGACGGGAAGACCCTCCCGGCGACGCCGAGCGCGGTAGCGGCCCCGATGGGCGCGGACCTTTTCCAGTTCCTGCTTGAGTCGGGCGATGCGCCTTCCAATCACCCGCCGGTCGGTCTCCAACTGCGTCTCGCCAGGCCCGCGCACGCCGACACCACCGGTGACCCCGCCGGCCCGCCCACCCGCCTGCCGCGCCAGGTGGGTCCAGGCCCGTGTGAGACGTGGCAACCGGTACTCGTACTGCGCCAACTCCACCTGCAACGTCCCCTCGCGGGTGTGGGCGTGCTGGGCAAAGATATCCAGGATGAGCGCGGTACGGTCAAGTAGTTTGACTCCGTCATCCAGTACCTTCTCCAGTTCCCGCTGGTGACGCGGCGAGAGTTCGTCATCGAAAACGACCACATCGGCAGCAGTCTCCGCCACCCTCTCGGCCACCTCCTCGACCTTGCCCGAACCGATGAAGGTAGCCGGGTGGGGATGCTCAAGCCGCTGCACAGCCTGCCCCACCACCACGAGGCCGGCTGTACGGGCCAGTTGCGCTAGTTCGGCCAGGGATTCCTCAACCGGCCAATAGCCATCAGACAATGAGGACGCATGTCCCTTCAATTCAACCCCCACCAGGAAGGCCCGCTCCTGTGGAGGACCGGTGGGCTCAGGTAGTCTTGTGATCGCTCGCCTCCCTTTTCGCTATACCTCAAACTGCTGTCCGAGCCACGCCAGAGCACCCTCAGCCATCGTCCAGGCATCACCATAGAGATGCTGGTATTCGATGGCCTCGCTCCTCTCCCCCGCCTCCACGATATCTGACTCGTAGGAGCCGATAGGCTTCTTGCCCAACAGAAAAACCGGCACGAGCGCGTTCTTCCTAAATGCTTGCCTCAGCCGCCTCTGTGCCGGACGCTGGTCACCGCGCCAGCGAAACTCCACCAATGCCCGGTTGTATGCCCAGTGGCACAGAGGGTCACCAGAGTACACCGCCATAACTTGCTGTGCCTCGCGCTCCTCCTCCAGTTCAAGCAACATGGCCACCAGCACGTAGCGTGCCCCCTGGTTATCGTTCGGGTTGAGGGCGATCAGTTCCCGGAAGTGCGTCACGGCCTCCCCCCGTTTCTCCTGCCGCCAGAGGCAATAGCCCAGCGCGAACCGGGCGCGCATGTACGGGCGTGTGATCGCCATGCCCCAGAAGCCATCTTTGTACTCGATGAGGAAATCGGGGCCTAGCAACCGTTCCGCTGCGGCCACGGCCCGAGTGCACAAGTCAGTCGCCTCCTCCCACGATGGCGCGTCGTGCGCCAGCAAGAGGTAACCATCCACCGCATCAGGCGAGACTTCCAGCGCCTGCCGGGCAGACTGCGCCCGTTTCTGTTCCACCCGCTGCTCCCAGCCCTGGTAAGCCAGTTCTTGAGCCTGATGCCAGGGCAGGGTTGGTGGTGGGAAGCTCGGCTTCCGGCCAAGCACCATATATCGTGAAATGAGGATCTCAAGCTCTTCCTCGCTCTCAGGCTCCTCCTGTTCAGTCAGCACCGCCAGGTGCATAAATATCGACTCAGTGGGCCTCGGCTGGGCCGCTTTTGGAACCCGCCCGTCCGTGCCTATTGCCGGTGTGATCGCGAAGCGGCCCCCGGGTGGGATAACAGGTGACGAACGGGGCAGCGACGCCCGTCTACGGGACTTACGTCGTTTCATACGTCGCTTCGAGCGTGCCATGAACAACTCCTCGGTAACTGATCGCAGATGACCACTAACTGTTAATCATGATTATACGGCTTTTCCCCCGTTTCACAACCTACCGCTCACCTGGTCACACCGTCCACCACGGCAAGCACCCTTACCGGTAATAAGCCATCTCCCACTGGTCAAGTTGCGCAGTGGTACCACTCGCCAGCCGCCAGCCGGCATCTGTACGCACGACTGTCCACCTGACGTCCCACAGCGTGGCGATGATGCGCCCATCCACGTTGTCATAGGCGCGCACCTGAGCGGCGACGGTGGCGGTATCTCCGCTGCGGGCGAGTTCATGCACCGCGCCGACCTCCGCAGCGACGGTGGTGACGAAGCCGACTGCCCACGCCTCGTATGGTCGGGCGGCCTGGGCAGAACCGCTCAGCAGGCCGTAGGCCCCGGGCAGGTCACAGTCGGCTACCGCCAGATAGAAGGAAATGACGACGTGCTCAGGGGTATCGGTGCGGTAGGCGTGGGGACGGTCCAGATAGAACCAGGCATACCGCTCCCAGGTCCAGCCGTAGTTGGTCCCGTCCCAGGTATAGACCGCCTCCCACACCAGGTCGTCCCCAGCCTCGTAGCCGACGACCACCTCATCGGCCAGGTCGCCGTCAGCGTTCTCCAACCGCACCCCGGCCTCCCCCTCGAAGGGGGCTAACAATGCGTAAGCCGTTCCATCCCAGACGAAAATGTGGAGGAGATCGGTGCTGACCTCCGCGTGGCCCCAAACGAGGATTTCAACCCGCCCGTCGGCGTTGATGTCGCGCACATCCAATTCACAGGCGGAGTGCTCACCTAGGCCATGCTTTTCCCTCTCCAGCGGCCGCAGGTCGTGCCAGGTCTCGCCATCGAGGACGAAGGCCGCCAGTTGGGGCGGTTCACCAGGCTGCAAGTACAGCCCTATCCACTCCGGCTCCCCATCGTTGTCGGTGTCCTCCCAACGCAGGCACAGCGGCTCGACGCCTGCTGCCGCCAGCCGGGCCTGCCCCTTGGCAACGGTAGTGGCAACGGTGGCAGGGTCGAGAGCCGGCACAGGGGTTGGTGTGAGAGTGGGAGTAGGAGCGAGGGTGGGTGTGGGCATGGAGGTGGATGTGGGGAAGGGTGTAGGGGTAGATGTGAGTGGGGGAACGTGGGTGGGGAAGGGTGTGGGAGTGGGGAGGCAGGAGGCAAGAAGTAAGAGGCAGAGGAGCAGAAAGGCACAGGGGCAAGGGGACAGGGATGCAGAGGGGCAAATGTGACGCAGCATAGTCATTCCAGGCTCATCCCCCGCGGATGCTCGACCGTGAAATCGAAGCGTACGACCCGCTTTTCGCCCGGGGCCAGCGTGAGTGCCCAATCCAGCAGGTTCAGTTCTGTTTTCTCCGTCGGTTGGGGCTCGGCGGACTCCAGTTCATCCAGGATGATCCGCTCCCGCTTGATGAGTTCGGTCTGCGCGTCGAGGCCGCGCACCTCGTCTTCCAGCGATTCGACCTGCTCTGCCAGTTCACGCACGCGCCCGGCGGGCGTCTCGACGTAGAAGTCGCGTCGCACGTCCACGCCAAGTAACCGTGCGCGGGCAGTGCCACGGGCGGAGGCCCGTACCGAGGCAGGATCGAGTTTAAGGGACAGTTCCGGCATCTCCAGCCGGTGGCTGCCTGGCTCCAGCGTCACCGTGCCGCTGCGGGTGACCCGTGCGCGGCTGGGGTAGACAGCAACAGCGGTGATGATGATGATGATGATGGTTTGCAGTTCGGCCATCGTGCGCTCCTTTACATTACATCGGGTATACGTTCCCCACGTCCAGTATCTTCCAGCCACGCCGTGTGCGCCCCAGCCAGAGGGTGACCGACCAGCCCTCCTCGGCCAAGTCGGTAATCTCGCGTGGAACGGCGATGGGGCCAATGGTACCCTTGCCACGAGACATCCACCCAGATAGCCAGAGTTTGCCCGGCTCGACACGCTCAATGTCGAAGCGGTCGTCAATACGCTCCAGCACCTTCCCTGGCGACTGACTGTGGGCGAAGTCGTAGAACAAACCGGCCAGTTTTTCGGCCTTGGGGAGGCTGCGGGCAGCCTCGGCCCCTGTCTCGACGGCCATTTCTGCCTCCTCCGCCGTCGCGTAGTCCCTCTCCTCGAGCCAGCGGGCCAGTTTCTTCGTCACCGTACCGGCCGCCTTCAGCAACTCCTGGCTGGCGATGACCTTGCGCACCATAAAGTAATCCAGGAACTCACCCACGTTGCCCAGGATCTTCTCGGGGCCGAAGACGTCGCAGAACTCGACGTGCTGCTCGTTGTAGAGTTCGTCGAAGAGAGCGCCCTCCTCCTCGTCCAGGGAATTGTAGGCATAGCCGTTCATACTGGCCTCAAACAACTCAATGACGTCCTCGTAACGGGCGAAGGTACGCGGCTTGAGCCGCTGGCGCTGCTCGTCGAGGAATTCCTGCAAGACTTCGCTGATGGTCGGTTGAGTAATACCCTGGGGTTTGGTGTTCACCTGATCCTCCTTTCAGACACGGCATATTGGTAGATCGGTAGAAACGTGTCTTTTCGATAGAGATGCTCATGCGTCGTCTCTCCTTACTTTAGCCTCGCGCTCTATTCGCCGTCCACATCCAGGGCCCGACGAATGACCTTTGACAAGATGCTCACATCGAGGGGCTTCCGGATGACCTCCAGGTGTCCCCCTTCCTTCAACTCCCGCAGGGCCTCGGCCAGCACGTAGCCGGTCACGGCCACCGCCTTTAGCTGGGGATTCACCTTTCTCAGCTCCCGAATCAACTCCCCGCCGCCCATCTCGGGCATGACCATGTCCGTGAGCACCAGGTCAATTCCTTCCACCGACCGGTAGACCTCCAACGCCTCCCGGCCGTTGACCGCCTCCAGAACCCGATAATTCAGCCTTTCCAGGCCATTCCGCAGCGCCTCCCGCGTGATCGGATCATCTTCCACCACCAGGATGGTCTCTCCGCCTCCTTCGGCTAAGACCTGTTCTTCCTGCGTCAGGGCCTCCGGCTGAGACGCCATCAGGGCGGGCAGGTAAATGGTAAACGTCGTCCCGCGCCCCACCTGGCTTTCCACGCAGATATAGCCATCGTGCTGCTCCACGATGCCATACACCTGGGCCAGTCCTAACCCAGTACCCTGGCCGGGCGGCTTAGTAGTGAAAAAGGGCTCAAAGACGCGGGGGAGAATCTCAGGCGGAATGCCGGTGCCAGTATCAGCAACTGCAATACACACCCACTCCCCCGGTGGCATGCCATGGCAGGGGGGGCGGGCGCCTGGTTCGATTCGGAAGCGGGCGAGTTCGAAAAGCAATTCTCCTCCCTCCGGCATTGCGTCCCGCGCGTTGAGCGCCAGGTTCATGATCACCTGCTGCACGCAGGTAGGATCAGCGTTCACAGTGTACCCCCCGTGGTCGCAACTCAGGCGGATACGAACACTCTCCGGGAAGGTGCGCACCAGCAGTTTCTCCAACTCCTTCATGAAGGGGAGCAGGTTAAAGGGCTGCCGCTCCATCACTGATTGACGGCTAAAGTCCAGGATCTGCTGGATGAGGTCAGTGGCGCGGTGTCCCTGCTGGCAGATGGTATCCATGTGCTTCCGATACTGTGGCGAAAGGTCGGGCGCCTCGACCATCATTCCAGCGTACAGGATGATAGACGTCATGATGTTGTTAAAGTCATGGGCGATACCCGCCGCCAGTTGACCCACAGCGGCCAGATGTTCCTGGCGCTGGACAACCTGTCGAATTTCCCGCTCTTCCGTCACATCCCGAATCACCAGCACCCAACCCCCAGTCTTGGAACCGGCTTCCATAGGTCGGGCAACCACTTCAAAGGCCCGGCGCCGCGAGGAGTCCTCTACCTCCACTTCGTGCCATAGTCCCCTGGGAGGCGAGGTCAGCAACTCCGCCAGCGGTTGCCCGCCCAGGTGGGTGAGGGTGTCTCCCACTTGCGCATCAGCCAATACCGCCAGGTACTCCCGGGCAGCAGGGTTGACCAGGAGAATGCGCGAATCGGCGTCCAGGAACAGCATGCCCTCCGGCACAGTGCTGATGATCTGTTGCATCTGCTGGGCTTGCTCCCGGTATCTCTCCTCGCTCTCCCGCAACGCCTCCTCCGCCTGCCTGCGCTTCCGGCGCACCTCCGTGTCACGCAACTCCCGCCCAATGGCGGGGATAAGGCGGGCCAGGTTGTCTTTCTTGACATAGTCGTGCGCGCCGGCTTTCATCGCTTCGACCGCAATCTCCTCACCGACAGCGCCGGATACGATGATGAACGGCAGGTCGAACCCGCTCTCCTGCAACAGCGCCAACGCGGCTGGCGCGCTAAAGCGCGGCATGGCGTAATCAGAGATGACGATGTCCCAGGTCTGCTGAGCAAGCGCAGCCTTCATCGCTGCGGCTGTTTCGACTCGCTCAAACGTCGGCTCATAGCCGCCACGCCACAGTGCTCGCACCAGCAACAGAGCGTCGTCCTCGGAATCCTCAACCACCAGCACGCGCAGTGGTGTGCTCATCGAAGCCTCTCTTCTTCCAGCAGGGATTCGCTTAAGAACAGCCAATATAGCCCCAGTTGCCGCATCACTTCTCCAGACCATCCACTTTGGGCAGTTTCAAATCCAACAGACCTCCGAGGTCTTGAAGCGTGAAGTAAAACGTCGCGCCCTGCTCCACCGCCCCCTCGGCCCAGACCCGGCCGCCATGACGGTGAATGATGCGCTGTACCGTCGCCAGCCCAATGCCCGTGCCTTCGAACTCTGTCGCCGAGTGCAGCCGTTGGAATGCACCGAACATGTTGTCAGCGTAGGCCATGTCGAAGCCAGCGCCATCGTCCCGCACGAAGTACACCGCCTCGCCGTCGTGCTGCACGACCCCAAATTCTATCCTGGCGCGGGGATGCTTTGAAGTAAACTTCCAGGCATTGCTCATCAGGTTCTCCAGCACCACCCGCAGCAGCCCCGCGTCCCCACCTGCCACCACCCCCTCCGCGATCACAAACTCCACCTGGCGGTCCGGCTTGCGCTGCTCAAGCTCCGCCGCAATCTTCTGCGCCAATGCACTCAGATCAACTGTCTCGCGGTGCATCCCACGGCGCGTGATGCGCGACAGTTTCAGCAGGTCATCAATCAATGCCGCCATGCGCTGGCTGGCCGCTCGCACGCGATGGAGATAGTCCTGGCCGTCTGCATCCAGCCTGTCGGCGTAGTCTTCCAGCAGGATCTGGCTGAAGCCATCTATACCGCGTAGAGGCGCGCGCAGGTCGTGCGAGACGGAATACGCGAACGCTTCGAGTTCCTTGTTGGTGGATTCCAGTTGCGTGGTGCGCTCGCACAGCGCCCCTTCTGCGCGCCTGCGCTCAGTAATCTCTTGCTGCGCTTGCTCATACAACCGGACGTTCTCAATGACAATGGCCGCCTGGGCAGCCAGACTCTGGGTCAGGCGAATCTCCTCCGGCGTGTAGTCCTGTGCTTCTGTAAACAGCTCCGCCAGGCCCAACACCCGATCGCGGGCTATCAAGGGCAACATCAATAAGGCCCGTACCTTCTTCCTCTCTGTCCACGCCAGCCCTGCCTCGTCAGCCGTCGGGTCGTCGCGCCGGGTTACCATTGGTTGCCGGGTCTCCAGTACACGGCGCGCAGCGGGGCAATCACTCAGATCGTGGATAGTACACACCGCCTCTATCTCGTCAGGCCAGGCCACACTATAGTCAACCATCGTCACAACCTGACTCCGCTCGCGATCCCAGAGCAGCAACGCGCACCCACTTAAATCGAGAGCCTGGGTCATCTGCTCGGCTACAGTCTGAAGAACAGCATCCAGGGAGAGATAGGAACTAATAGCGGTGGCCGCCTCGTAGAGCGTGGTTAGCTCGCGGTTGCGTCGTTGCAGCGCCTCCTCCGCTTGCTGGCGCTCAGTGGTGTCGCGAGAAACGACAACTGCATGGGTGACGATCCCTGCGTCGTTGTAGTAGGGATAGTAGGTCACATCCATACACCGCCGCCCCAGCGCGGCAAAATCAAACCATTCCGTATAATGTGTTACATCTCCCGCAAAGCACTCGTCCAAACATGCCTTGATAATTGTGTCAAACACGTCCTCGCCCCAGACCTCGGCCACAGTCTCACCGAGGATTTCCTCCCGCGTCCTGTTATGAGCTCTGCAGTACAATTCATTTACCGCCTCATAAGCATAGTTCCTGCCAATGAGGGCCATAAACTCCCTGGAAGTGTTGACGATGAATTCGTATCGTCTCCACATTCCCTCCAGAACTTCGCGCTCGGTAATGTCCGTAAAGGCCGCGAGGACGCCAGTGAACCTGCCATCCTCAAACAGCGGCCGGGCACTGACCAGGACGGGAATCCCACGGCCATCTTGGGCCCGCAGCCGCGTCTCGTACCGCTCGCTGACGCCGTCCGAATGATGGGGGGTCTTCTCCTGGACCCGTTCAACCTCCTCCGGCGAGACGATGATTTGCCAGTGCTGGCCTACCAGTTCATCAGCAGCGTAGCCCAGCAGTTCTTCCATCGCCGGGTTGACAAAGGTGATAATGCCGTCTGCATCTTCGATGAACAGGGCCTCGGCCACACTCTGCACGATGCTCTCATTGAATACCTTCAGGTGCTCCATCTCTTCGAAGAGGCGCGCGTTCTCGATGACGGTGGACAGGTGACCAGCCAAGGTCGAGAGAAGGCGCAAATCCTCCTCGCTGAAGACATCCAGCCGGCGACTCTCCAGGTTGATCGCGCCGATGATCCGCTCGCCCACCTGCAGCGGCACGCACAGTTCGGAGAGAGTGTCGGAATCGCAGCCATGGTAGCGTTTGTCCTCGCGCACATCGGCCAGGAGGACAGGTTTCCCGGTCTGCACGACCCAACCGGGGATGCCCACGCCGATGGCCCGGCGCATCAGTTTCGGCCCGCCGGGGAAGCCAGTGTGGGCGCGGACGACCAGTTCGTTCGTCTCCGGCTCCACCAGCAGGATAGCGATGTCATCTGGCTGCAGGGTTTCCTGCAGTGCGTCTAGGGTGTGGCTGAGGACCTCGTCCAGGTGGACCGACGTCATCATCATAGCAACCGCCTCATAAAGGACACCCAGATCCATCTCTGCCCGCTTGCGCCTCGTGATATCACGCAGGACAACCAGGCGACTGGTGAGGTGAGAGCGCCGATCATACAGCGGCGAGACACGCAGGTCGAAGGTACGCTGCGCCTCACCCTCGCCCAGAACGACCTCCGAATGGGCCTCTGTCACGTCGTGGTAGCGTTCGAGTAAGTCAAGTCGTCCGGGTAGTACCGAGGCGGCTGGTTGCCCAATCGCCTGTGAGGCTGCCAGGCCGATGACCTGTTGTGCGGCCGGGTTGAGGTCCACGATGCGGCTCTGTGCATCCAGCACGACCACCGCGTCGCCCATGCTTTCGATGACAGCATCGCGCGCCACCGGCACGATGTCTAACAATCGGAAGCGAAAGAGACCCCAGACCACCGCCAGGCCACTCAGGGTGAAGGCGAAGGGCGTCAGATCCAAAGAGGGGAATGGGTTCAAGCCAGAGATATATAACGCATTCCCCACCCACGGCGCAGACACGCCAATCAGCACCGCGCTGGCTTGCCCGCGGTACAGATGCGGCGAACGCATGAACACCCGGATGAGCAGGAGTGTGCCGAGCAAAAGCGACAGGTAAGTATACGCTACATGTACCCAGAACCCCGCACCATAGGTCAAGCCCAACACCGCGAACGAGCCACTGGCGTCCAGTCTGACGCTGCTCCAGATCAGGCCGTGGATATCGTTGGTCCACACCAGCAGCAGCACGGCAAGCGGTTCAATGGCCACCAGGGCCAGATTGCGGGGCGTCAGCCAACGTTCCCGCCCAGCATAATGTAGCGCAAAGACCAGCCACGCCACTGGCAGGATGGCGATGCCCAGGTATTCAACCTTGGCCCAGAGGACTTTAGCCCACAAGCCAGCGCATCCCAGTTCCAGCGCGTACCCTAGCGACCACTCAGCCACAGCCAGCATGAGCAATACGAACGGTTCTGCACCGGGTGCAGGACGGTGTCGCCACACATAGAGCGCCAGTGCGGCCGATACGGCCGTTGCTACGACCAAAGGTAGTACATAAGAATTGTATTGCCAGTGCATCGTTCTCCCTTCATCCCGCACTGGGGGGCAGTCTGGCCGTGAAGGTGCTGCCCCGACCTGTCTCGCTCTCGACTCCCACCGTACCGCTGTGCGCCTCGACGGTCTCTTTGGCTAATGCCAGCCCAGTACCGCCGTAGCGCCGGCTCATAAATTCCTCGGCGGGGACTCGTTTAAGACCAGCCAATACAGTCCCAGGAGCCGTATCGCTTCGCTGAATTGGGCAAAGTCCACCGGTTTGCGAATGTAACTGTTGGCACCCAGGTTGTAGCCACTAACAACGTCTTGCTCCTCCTTCGACGAGGTGAGAATGACCACAGGAACAAGTTTTGTGCGGTCGTCGGCCCGAATGCGTTCCAACACTCCTAGACCATCCAGTTTGGGCAGTTTCAAATCCAGCAGGATGAGCTGGGGCATCACACTCGTGTCACGGCCAGCGTAGCTGCCCCTGCCGAACAGGTAATCCAGCGTCTCAGTCCCATCGCGCGTTACCACCACCTCGTTCAGGATGTTGTTTTTCTTGAGTGCGCGCAGGGTCAGCACCTCGTCGTCGGGATTGTCTTCTACCAGCAGGATGACTTTCTTGTCCATACAGTCCCTCCTTCGATCACTCGCTGCTCAGGTCCCTTGAATATGAAGATGTCCGCTCCCGCACAGGACAGCGTGAGCAGGAGGCAGGATACTTCCACCACCAGAGTAGCAATGTCGCGTCTACGCAACGTCTTTGTAACGTCTTTCAATTAAGAGGGATTAGCACCTCCACCTCTCCCACCGCTCCATCGCCTCCGCCAGCCGTTCCGTGGGATGACGCAGAGTGATGCGGACGTACCCCTCCCCGTGGTTGCCAAAGGCCGCCCCGGGGGAAATGGAGACGCCAGCCTCCTCCAGCAGGGCCGAGGCGAAGTCAATGCTCTGCGTTCCCTCCGGCAGCCGCGCCCAGACGTATAGAGTGGCGGGGGAGGGGGTGTAGGAAAGCCCCATCCGGTCCAGTGCCGCCGTCACTACCAACCGTCGCTCCCGGTAGATCTCATTACGGCGAGCCAGCCAGCTCTCGTCGGTCTCCAGCGCCACCACCGCCGCGTCCTGAATCGGCTCGAAGATGCCAGAGTCGGCGTTGGTCTTCAGCCGAGCCAGGGCGGCCACGGCCTCCCGATTGCCCACCACCGCGCCGACCCGCCAACCGGCCATGTTGTAGGCCTTGGAGAAAGAATTAAACTCCACCGCCGCCTCCATCCCCCCCTCGGCCTGCAGGATACTGGGGGCCACATAACCGCCCCAGGTGACGTCGGCGTAGGGATTGTCGTAGGCCAGGAGAAGGCCGTGGGCACGGGCGAAGCCCACTGCCTGCTCCAGGAAGGAGAGGGGAGCCGTCGCCGTGGTAGGATTGTTCGGGTAGTCCAGCCACATCACCCGCGCGCGGGAGAGCACCTTAGCGGGAATAGCCTCCAGATCGGGCAGCCAGGCGTTCTCCTCGACGAGGGGCATCCGGTAAAGTTCCCCGCCCACCAGGTAAACCGCACTGCGGTAGGTGGGGTAGCCGGGGTCGGGCACCAGCACCACCGTGCCGGGGTCCACGAAGGCCGTCGGCAGATGGAAGATGCCCTCCTTCGAGCCGATGAGCGGCAAGACCTCGCTTTCGGGGTCGAGTTCGACTCCGAAGCGGCGGCCATAGTAGTCAGCGATGGCCTGCCGCAGCGCCGGCGTGCCGAAGAAGGGGGCATAGCCGTGCTTGTGGGGGGCCCGGGCGGAACGGGCCAGTGCCTCCACCACCGGTTCTGGCGGCGAAAGGTCGGGGCTGCCGATGTCGCAGCGGATCACGTCCACCCCCTGCGCCTGCAAGGCACGGACGCGCTTGCCGATGGCGGCGAAGACGTAAGTGGGCAGGTTATTCAACCGTTCTGCAGTGTGCATTTTATATCTACCTCCTTATCTCAGCGGCCAGATCGCCTCCCTCCAGCCATACCTCCAACACTCGCCCCACCCGTTCGAGACTCCCGGCGCTCACCTTGTCGGAGGTGTCCTGGGTGGTGTGCCAGTAGGGATAGTCGAAGTCAATGATGTCCACGGCGGGGATGCCACGTTGGGCGAAGGGGACATGGTCGTCGTACATCGCCCAGCGGTACTCGGAGATGAACGTGTCGCTGTAGCCCAGCGTCGCAGCGATTTCCCACAACTGCGTCTGCAGCGGTGCGTCGGAGTTGCGCTCCAGGTAGATCTGCTGGTCGGCATCACCGATCATGTCCACGACGACGACCGCCTCGGGCGTGACCTCCAGATGGGCCGCCATGTAAGATGAGCCGACGCACCACTCCCAGCCATCGAGGCGGCCATTATCCTCGGCGTCGAAGAAGGCCAGCCAGACCCGGTGCTGCAACTCGTCCCGATCCAGCGTGCGGGCCAGTTCCAGGAGCACCGCCACGCCGGAGGCCCCGTCGTTGGCCCCCATCACGGGGACGCTGGGGTCCTCCTCGTCAGCGCTGCGGCGGGTGTCGTAGTGGGCGCCGAGGATGACCACCAGCCCCTCCCCCACCCCCCGGGCTGAGCCTGTCGAAGGCCGGCCGATGACGTTGCGCACGGGTGTGTCGCGGTAGGTGAACTCCTCCGTCTCGACAGTCCAGCCCTGCTCCTTCAGGCAGGAGATGATGTAGTCGCCAGTGGCCCAGCCCGCCTCCGACCCGGTGGGGCGGAAGCCCAGGTCGCACTGGGCCTGGACGTGGGCATAGGCTGCCTCGCCATCGAAGACCAGCGGCGCTGCCTCCGTTGGAACCTCCTCTGGCAGGGATTCCTCTGGCGTGGCGGACAGCCCCGGCGCGCCACACGCAGCAAGCAAGAGAGCAAGAAGCAAGAGAGCAAGAGCACCAAACGCGTGTTGCGTGATGCGTAGTGCGTGATGCGTGGTGCGTACCCCATCCTTCACTGCCATAATGACTACACGAAAATAATTGTTCATTGGCTCATTGTTCATTGTTCATTGTTCATCGTCTTTAGGTCCACCATCGCCCGCGCCGCGTAGGCCCGATGCCGCTTCCGCTTGTTGCGCACCGGCGGGTCCAGCGGCGGCAGCAGGCCGAAGTTAGCCTTCATCGGCTGGAACGCCGCTGGGTCAACGTGGCTCACGTAGTGACACAGCGCCCCCAACATCGTCGTGCGCGGCAAGGCCAGTGGCTCCTGCTCCAGTATGAAGCGGGCCGCGTTGACCCCCGCCACCCACCCGCTGCCGACGCTGCCCACGTACCCCTCCACGCCGCTGATCTGCCCGGCGAAGAAGAGGCCCCGGCCGCACCGGCCTGAAAGAGCCAGTGCTGGACGCAGCCTCATCGTCGGCTCCAGCAGGAGCGGCGCATTAATGAACGTGTTGCGGTGCATGTGCCCGTAGCGCACGAACTCCGCCTGCTCCAGCCCTGGGATGAGGCGGAACACCTGCTCCTGCTCGCCGTAGCGCAGGTTGGTCTGGAAACCAACTATATTGTAGAGCGTCCCGGCCAGGTTGTCCTGCCGCAACTGTACCACCGCGTAGGGCCGCCTCCCCGTGCGCGGATCGGTCAGGCCGACGGGACGGAGCGGCCCGAAGGCCAGCGCATCCCGCCCCCGCGCCGCCAGCACCTCGACCGGCAGGCAGCCCTCGAAGAAACGGGCGTCCTCCCGCTCGAATTCGTGCAACGGGATGCGCTCCGCCGCCACCAGCGTCTCGACGAAGCGGTCGTACTCCTCTTCCGTCATCGGGCAGTTGACGTAATCCGCATCCCCCCGTCCATAGCGGGAAGCCCGAAACGCGACCGCCATGTCAATCGAATCAGCGGCCACGATGGGCGCCAGCGCATCGTAGAAGTACAGGTGTTCTTGACCTGTCAGCGCGGCGATACCCTCCGCGAGCGCGTCGGAGGTGAGGGGGCCGGTGGCGATGACGGCCGGCCCCTGGGGTATCGCCGTCACCTCCTTGCGCACGACGCGAATGCGCGGATGGGCCTCGATGCGGCGAGTGACCTCGGCGGCGAAAAGTTCCCGGTCCACCGCCAGCGCGCCGCCGGCCGGCACGCGCGTGTCGTCGGCGCAGGCCAGCACCAGTGAGCCCAGGTAGCGCAGTTCCGCCTTCAAGAGCCCGGCCGCCCGGTCGGGCAGGTCGGAGCCCAGGCTATTGGAGCAGACCAATTCGGCTAGCCGGTCGCTGACGTGGGCGGGGGTCATCTTGTGCGGGCGCATCTCGTACAGAGTCACCCCCACGCCCCGTTCGGCGGCCTGCCAGGCGGCCTCGCTCCCGGCCAGCCCCCCGCCGACCACGGTGATGACGGTGGACATTTCAGCCTCCATCGTGGGCACTATTCTACCACAGATGCGAGGAATGTTCCATTGGTTGGCGGGCGCGGCGGAATTGAGTATAATCACAGGTAGCCACACGGCCAAACCGGCAGATTGACGCGCTGGTGTATGAGTTGTATGGGGTGACGGAGGCAACGGATAGGAGCGGATAAGCGGATGAGGGGGCTGGGTTGACAGTGGAGGAGACTATGATCATCGAGGAGAAATGAGTTCTACCAGCGGCCAACCAAGGCCAGACGCGATGAGGTCGTCAAGATATTTGGCGCCATGGCGCCCAAAAAGAAACAAAGGGAATTGGTCATGAATGAAACTCGAACTTCAACAAAACGTGGTGTAACCGCCGTTCGTTGGACTGCAAGACTCTGGAGCATCGCGAGTGTCGGGTTTGTCTTGCTGATGTTCATCGGAAGCGGCCTTGAGGAAGGATTCAACCTGGCGCAGTTTACGTTCCGTGACCGTGTTGGACTGTTTTTCTTCCCCTTGGGGGTTTGCCTGGGGATGATTCTGGCCTGGCATTGGGAAGGGCTGGGAGGAGGCATTACTGTCGGCAGCCTTCTGGCTTTCTATACGGCGTTGCGTGTCATGGATGGCCGGTTTCCGCGTGGGCCGTACTTTGCGCTCGTAGCAACGCCAGGAATCCTATTCCTGGCGTGCTGGCTGCTATCGCGGGGGAGCGTTGAATCACTGAGCCACTGAGGAGGATGAGGACACTGAAAGGGGGCTCAGTGATCTCAGAGGTTTCAGTGGGATCAGTGGTTCAGCGATTCAATGGATTGACGGAGGAGGAGATCGCGGTGGTGGAGCAATGGATGACCCTGCTGGTTCCGGTCGGCCTCGTCCCGGCCGGCCTCCTGTCCGGTCTGACCAAGCCGTTGGCGACGACCTTCGGCCTTCCCTGTCGCGTCGTTGCCCCCATCCCCATCCCGCCCGCAGCCTTCAACCACCGGCGTGGGCAATACCTGGGATCGCGCATCCTGGCCGCGCTGGCCCGGCTGCCCCTGCCCGACACCGAGCGCGTGTTGGGTGGCATAGACGAGGACTGCTACGCCCGTGGGCTCAACTTCATCTTCGGCCAGGCCAGCATCCACGGACGGGAGTGCTTCATCGCCCTGCCCCGCCTGCGGCAGTCGTTCTACGGCCTGCCGGAGGATGAACCGCTGTTCCACCAGCGCGTGTTGAAAGAGGCGGTGCACGAACTGGGACACACCTACGGCCTGGGCCACTGCCCTGATCCTCGCTGCGTGATGCATTTCTCCAACAGCCTGCACGACACCGACGTGAAGGGGGCCGATTTCTGTCCGCGCTGCCGGGCGCGGCTGCGGCTGCCCCCGGCCCCTCCCCGAAGTGGGGACGGGAACCCCTCTTCCCCCAGCCCCTCCCCGAAGCGGGGAGGGAAGCCCCCCTTCCCTGGCAGGGAAGGGGGGTTGGGGGGTTAGGTAAGACCAGAGAACGCCTCAACCCTGTACCCAGGTACAAGTTCAATTTCAGTCGCGAGCCCGATGACAAGCAGGACGAACTGTGATACAATGTAACCGTCGAGCGGCTGGAGTTGTCGGATAACACATTGAAGGGAGAAAGTCGCTATGATTTCGAGAGTGTCTGAATATCTGAAACGGTCTCCATTTCTTTTGTTCTTCCTTCTGAGTTATGTCACCTCGTGGGCAATCTGGGTTCCACAGGCTGCTGTCACATTGGGTATCACCGAGTCAGCCATTCCACCCGAGTCGCCCTTAATGCTGCTCAGTGTGTGGGGTCCGGGTTTGGCTGCCATCATCGTGACTCTTCTGATGGCGGGAAAAGCAGGTCTACACAAGTTGTTTCATCCAATTCGATACTGGAATGTCGGCATCCAGTGGTACCTCTTTGTCCTGTTTTACCCTGCCGTGATTTGGCTTGTGGGGCGCGCCATAGATGCCTTGTTTGGCCAATCCTACGAACTCACATCCCCCATCCTGACCCATTTCGGCCCAGAGCAAGCCATGATGGTGCCAGTTGCCTTATTCTCTGCCTTTCCGAATACGCTGGGAGAGGAACTGGGCTGGCGTGGATTTGCCTTACCTAAATTACAGGTGAAGTACAATGCGCTTGTATCCAGCATCATTCTTGGTCTCTTGTGGGGGTTTTGGCACATCCCGCTGTGGATAGGCTATGGTCAGACGGGTCTGCCCCTACTCGTAGATATGTTGACGATGGTTGCGCCAGCAATTCTCTTCACCTGGATTTACAACAACACAGGTGGCAGCCTGCTCCTGGCCTGGCTCTTTCATTGGACGATGACAATCACAGGGTACTTTCTGGTCCCATTGCCAACGCTCACGGATGACGTACTGAAATGGGGCGTACCTGTCCTCGCCGTCATCATCGCCAGACCGGCCCATCTATCTCGAAAGCGAATTACGAGCCAATAGTCCGAAACAACGAGGAGGATATAGGGAGATGCGAACACAAAGTTTCAAACCCGGTCCCCAGTGTCTGACCAAGTTACGCCTGATCATCACGCTCGTGGCGTTGTTGATCCTGGCCGGCGGTCTTCTGCTCGGTTGGCTCTTGAGCACCGACCCAGGAATAGGCGCGGATGGTGCCAGGACTGTTGCCATCGTCGTCGCCGTCGTTGACATCGTCTGGTATCTGCCAGGGCTAATGCTGACCGGCCCCTACTATCGCAGCCTGAGTTACGAAATTCAGGACGACGAGGTGATCGTGCGGGTGGGCATCTGGACCAAATCGGTCAAGCACGTGCCTTACCGCACAGTGACCAACCTGACAGTCAAGCGGGACATTCTGGATCGCTGGCTCGGCATCGGCACACTGAACATCCAAACGGCCGGGATGAGCGGCACGACCGGCGCTGAGGAGAAACTGGTGGGCCTGACCAACGTCCAAGAGATTTACGAGATTGTGGTAACAGAACTGCGGCGTTTCCGGGGGAGTATGGCCCCGACGGCCGCTGAAGTAGAGGGTGAACCGCTCGTGGTCTCGGCCGATACCTTGAACGCGATTCTGACCGAAGTCCGGGCGATTCGGCAGGCGCTGAAGCAGGGGCGAGGCAAGTCGGGTTGATAGTATCGGAGCAAACAATCCCCTCTCTGACTTGCCTCGCCCCTACAGGAGCTCAAGAATGAACCTGCAGCACAAGTTGATCCTCACCCACACAGCGGTGGCACTGGCGGCAGTACTCGCCGCCGAGGGAATAGCCCTGGCCTTGTTCACGGCCCAACTCACCTGGGGCCTCCACCTCACCCTGGTGACGATTGTCGCTGCGCTGGCGGGGCTGCTGCTGGGCGCGTGGGCCAGCCACCGTGTCGCCTGCCGCGCGCAACGCATCCTCGACGTCAGCCGCGCCTGGCTGCGCGGCAACCTCTCCCTGCGCATCGCGGATCCCACCGCCGATGACCTGGGCCTGCTGGCCGGGCAACTGGACCTTTTGGCCGGACACCTCGAACAGGACGAGCAAGACCTGGACATGCTGCGGGAGCGCAACGTGCGCCTCACCGACCAGGTACGTGCCCTGGCCGTAGTCGAAGAGCGCAATCGGTTGGCCCGCGAATTGCACGACAGTGTCAAGCAACACCTGTTCAGTCTAGCGATGACCGCCAGTGGTATCCGCACCCGCTTCGACACGCTGCAGGACGTGCCGGACGACGTGGTCGAGATGGTGCGCGAGGCTGAGACGACGGCCCAGATCGCTCAGCGTGAAATGACCCGCCTGGTCAAGGACTTGCGCCCCGCCTCACTCCAAGACCAGGGGCTGGCGGCGGCGCTCAACGACTACACCCTGCTCTTCGGCGCACGCGAGCACCTCCTGATCTACTTCGAGGTGCAAGGCAACGACGCGTGCTTGCCTCCACCCATGGCCGAATCGCTCTACCGCGTGGCCCAGGAGGCGCTGCACAACGTGGCCCGCCACGCCCGGGCCACCCGCGTGGACGTGCACCTGCGTTGTATTCCTGAGCAAGTGGCGCTGACCATCCGCGACAACGGCGTCGGATTCGACACCGGGCAGGCCCGCCGGGGCCTGGGGCTGGCGAATATGCAGGAGCGCATGCTGGCCGTCGGCGGGCGGCTGACCGTAGAAAGCCAGACCGGCACCGGCACCACAGTGCTGGCCGAGGTCGGGCTGACCTATCCCTTGGGCACGCGAACGGAGATCGCCCGGCTGGATAAGGACCGCCCCCGTCCGACGATTGACGACTGGGCCTGGCTGGGCCGGGAGTTGGTCATTCCGGTGGGGCAGACCTGGCCCTGGCTCCCCGCCGACCAGGTGTACCTGCGCCGGCCACTGGTGGAGCCCAGCGAGGAGCCGCTGACAGTCAAGAAAGAGACCTTCTTCCTGGGCCTCAAGAGGAACTACATCCTGCAACCAGGGCAACATCGCATACGTATACATTACAGCAGGTCAGGATACGAATGGAGGTCCGAAGGCGCGTCGTGGGCCCTGCGCCACACCCGCGACCTGAGCGGCAGAATGGTGCTGACGCGCAACGGGCAACCCCTGGCGGCGATGCAGTACCAGGGCCGACTGCTGAACACCTGGAGCGAGATTGTCTACGACGGGCGAGGCTACCGTCTGTCATACGTCAAGGACGCACCGGGTAACTGGCTCCTCGTGGACGGAACCGGCGATGAGGTACTCTTCGTCGTAGGTGGCGCTTCGCCCCGGATTGAGTTGCGCCGGGCGCTGCCGCTGCCTCTGCTGGTGATGGTGGCCATGCGTGGTGATGGTGGCCATGCGTATCGTGGATGAGATGGCTTCGGCCACGGCCGCCGTGGAAGCAAAGGAGTAGGAAGTATGGAGTAGGAAGTATGGAGAAGATTCAGCACTACTCCTTACTCCCTATTTGGTATAGGGAAGAAGATAGCTCACAGATACTCGTACCTGAAAGGAGAAAGCCATGCGAACCATTCTATTTCCAATCTACACACTGAAGCCCTATGAACGGGGCATACAGGAAACGCTGGGCAAGTATTCCGGTTTTGTCATGCCCGGCCTGGGGCTCCAGATTCCCATCGTTCACCTCATCCGCGTCCGCGACATCCGCGAGCACACCATGGATATCCCGCCCCAGGCGGTCATCACCAAAGACAACGTCGAGATCATGGTAGACGGCGTCATGTGGGTGCGCCCCTCTTCCGACGAGGAGTCCATCAAGAGGACCTTCTACAACATTGACAACTGGAAACGGGCAGTGATCCAACTGGCGATGACCAACCTGCGCCAGGAGTTCGGCGATCTGACGCTGGACGAGAGCCTGGTGGCGCGCGAAAAAATCGCAGAGAGTCTGCAGGCAATTCTCAACGCCTTCGCCGATGAATGGGGACTGAAGGTGAGCAAGGTTGAGATCATGCTCATTGACCCGCCTGATGACATCAAGCGGGCCATGCACAAGCAGAAGACGGCCGAGCAGGAACGGCGAGCCATGCGTCTGCTGGCCACCGGCGAGTTCGAGGCCGCCGAGCAGCAGAAACTGGCCATAATCCAGCGCGCCGAAGGCGAACGGGAGGCGGTGATCAAGGTGGCCGAGGGTAAGGCACAGGCGATCAAGTTGGTCAACGAAGCCGCACAGCAGTACTTCCGGGGCAACGCCCAGGCATTGAAGCAGATGGAGATGACCGAGACTGCGCTGCGCGACAACGCCAAGATCGTCATCACCGAAGAAGGCATCAGCCCCACCCTCCTGCTAGGCAACCTGCCAGTCTCAGTCACCCCGCCTGCGGAGCAGTAGTACCTCCCCCCTCGTAGGGGGGATTGAGGGGGGTATACGATGCCACAACGTAACACCTCCCCCCTCATAGGGGGGACTGAGGGGGGTGAGTGGTGCGCAAAGGGCTGCGCTTCTACCTGAGCGCCCACCCGGAAATCGCCCTCGTGGGCGAGGCCGGCGATGCACAAAGTGCCGTGGAGGAAGTGGCCGAGCACGTCCCCGACGTGGTGCTGATGGACCTGGTGCTGCCGTTGCAGCCGGGGACGGAGCCCACGGAACAGGGGGGCGTGCAGGCCACTCGCCGCATCCGCCAGATCAGCCCCCGCACCCAGGTGGTGGTGCTGACCAGTTTCGCCCAGGATGAACTGATCTTCTCGGCCATCAAGGCTGGCGCGCTCTCGTACCTGCTCAAGGACGCCGACGCCGAGACGGTGCTGGATGCCATCCACGCTGCCAGCCGGGGCGAGGCCATCCTGCATCCACGCATCGCCCAACGGCTGATGGCCGAGGTCGCCACACCCACGCGGGGCCGCGACCCGGCCGCCGGGCTGACCGCGCGCGAAATGGAGGTGCTCCGGCTCATCGCCCAGGGCCACACCAACGCCGAGATCGCAGCCGAACTGGTCATCACCGGGCGGACGGTCAAGGCGCACGTCAGCAACCTGCTGGGGAAACTGCACCTCTCCGACCGCACCCAGGCGGCGGTCTACGCCTGGCGCGAGGGGCTGATGAGAGAGTAGCCTTCTTGCGCCCGTTAGCGATTGCAGTACAATCCAAGGGATGAGTGACCACGACGTCAATTGAGCCTGCGCCCGTGCCAGGTTGATGAAGTTGTGAGATGGTTACAAGGCAGAGACAACTAGGAGCCTTCTACACGCCCGAGGCGATGGCCGACTTCCTCGCTGGTTGGGCTGTGCGCCAGTGTGATGACACTGTGCTCGACCCCGGCTGCGGCGAGGGGGTGTTCTTGCTGACTGCCTACCATCGCCTGCACAAACTTGGCGCCTCTGCTGCCCAGGCAATCGCACAGATTTACGGCGTGGAACTGGAACAGTGCGCTTGTGAGAAGACCAAAAATGCACTGCAACAGGTATCCGGTCTGAACATCTCCGGTCTGGCGTGTGAGGATTTCTTCCAGGTCTTCCCCGATCTCCTCGGACCTCCGCGCGTTGACGCCGTGCTTGGTAATCCACCCTACGTCCGTTATCACCACTTCACCGGAGACACCCGCTGGCGGGCGCTTAAGGCGGTCGAGCGAGCAGGTGTCTGCCTGTCACGCCTGACCAGCGCCTGGGCACCCTATCTGGTCCACGCCGCTTCGTTCCTCAAACCCGGTGGCAGACTGGCTATGGTCGTCCCCGCTGAACTCCTGCAGGTAGACTATGCAGAGCCAGTGCGTCGCTTCCTGCTAAATCATTTCGCCAACGTCACCGTGGTCGCTTTCGAGGAACGTGTCTTCCCCGGTGCTCTAGAAGACACCGTGCTCTTGCTGGCCGAGTCGGATGGGCAGGCACGCGGTTTGCGGGTTGTCAGACTGCAAAACCTGGAAGGGCTGGCCGACCTGGCGGGAGAATTCGACAGACTGCCGTTGCGGCGTGAAGGGGTCGAGGAAGGCAAGTGGACACGTTTTCTCCTCTCTGACGAGAGCATAGATCTGTACGAAAGCCTCGTGCAGCGGGCCGATGTGCGGCCGCTGGATGAATTGGCCACTGTGGACATCGGCGTCGTCACCGGTAAAAACGATTATTTTCTACTGACCGAGACTGCGGTTCGCTGGTGGGAAATTGAGCCTCGCTTCCTGCGACCGGCTACGCCAAAGGCACGTCTTATGCCCGGCGCAGTCTTCACCGCCGAGGAATGGGCTACCTTGCGCGACACCGGTGCACCGTGCTTCCTGCTCAACTGCCAGGAGGAGCTGGCACAAGCAGAAAAGCACCGCGTCTGGCGTTACATTGCCGACGGCGTCGCCCGTGGCGTCCACGAGGGCTACAAGTGCCGCACTCGTTCCCCCTGGTACAGCGTGCCGGGTGTGCGCGTGCCGCCCGCCTTTCTGACCTACATGGCACACGAGATTCCCCGTCTCATCGCCAACTATGCTGGTGCCGCCAACCACAATCTAATCCACGGTGTCTACTTCGAGGACGATCAACCTGAAGCGGTTGCCCTGCGCGTCGCCTCATTCTACAACACCCTCACCATGCTCAGCGCCGAACTTGTCGGGCGAAGTTACGGAGGAGGTGTTCTCAAACTGGAAACGAAGGAAAGCGAGCGCATACAACTGATCGAGCCGGCCGATGAGGACACGCGCGAACGCTTGTTCGCCGCGCTTGACCAGATTGACGCCCATCTCCGCCATCGCGCTTTCGACGCAGCGTTGGCTATAGGCGACGCCATACTGCTGCAGGGGCAACTTGGCCTCGATGAACATACTCTGCAACGGCTACGCCTCGCATATCGCTCACTACGAGGACGCCGCATGAGCCGCGCACACGGCAAAACTCAATAGGAGACTCGCGTCAATGATGACCTGGAATGATCTACTCGCCCACATCGTCGCCACTCCCACCGCTCGTTTCAGAGACTTCCAGGAAGAATTCCTGACCATCGCACAGACCTACAACGATCTTTGGGTGAGGGGCGAACTCGATCAGGGCATGTATCGGCAGAAAGGCTCCCAGTGGCAGCGTGTAATCACCAGCATCATTGAAACCCACACCGGTACTGCTCTTGGCTCCCGCGAACTCGAAGGGTTGAGGGGAATCCACCGGCCTGATATGGTCTACCTGCAGCCCGATGGAACACCGTTGGTCGTCGGCGAGGCCAAGATGCTGGGCACCAGGGGGCACCGGACACCCGAGGGTGTCTGGCGCCCTGACCGAGGAGGTAGCGTTGACATTGAGAAGAGACTCAAGGAGGTAAAGCACACCCCCGTTGACCTTAAACTTCGCTACAGTGGCGTCGAGGTAGGCGACTGGCAAAAATGGATCAAGGATTCACTGCCCCGCTTCTACTCGTTCTGGGCCTTTCTGGTGGTCGGGCGTGATCGGCCCGCGCAGATGCTTGAACGGCTTCGCTTATTGCGCGACTACTATAACAACGGCGTCGGTGCGTTCTTCTTCAGAATGGTTGACGATAGATATGTGGCTTTGCAGGGCACGGGGTTTGACGAATTCGACGTGGACCAAGCGATTGACGAGATTGTCGTGCTTATCCGGTCGTAGAAGCAACCCGATGAACCCCCGCCTCCGCATCGGCACCTCCGGCTGGGTCTATCCCCACTGGCGAGGCATCTTCTACCCGCCCGATTTGCCCCAATCTCGCTGGTATACTCACTACGCCAAGGAGTTTGACACCGTCGAGATCAACTACTCCTTCTACCGCCTCCCCTCTGAGGCGGCGTTCGACCGCTGGCGGGAGCAGGCCCCGGAAGGGTTCATCTACGCAGTCAAGGCCAACCGCTACATCACGCACGTGAAGCGGCTCAAGGAGGCCGCCGAGCCGCTGGAGAGATTCCTGGCACGGACGCGTCGCCTGGGCGACAAACTCGGCCCCATCCTGTGGCAACTGCCGCCCCGCTGGCGCGCCAACCCGGAGCGGCTGGAGACGTTCGCCGCCCTCCTGCCGCCGGACCTGACCCACGCCTTCGAGTTCCGCGACCCGCGTTGGTTCGTCGAACCGGTGCGGCGTATCCTGGAACAGCACGGCCTGGCCTTCTGCATCTTCGACATGCCCGGCCTCCCCTGTCCCACCTGGGTCACCAGCGACGTCGTGTACCTCCGCTTTCACGGTTCCGGCGTGGTCTACGGGGGACGGTACGGGCGAGAAGAGTTGCAACCCTGGGCTGACCGTATCTTAAGATGGCTACGCGAAGACCGCAAGGTCTACGCCTACTTCAATAACGACGCCTTCGGTTACGCGCTGGAAGACGCACGGGAACTGAGAAAAATCCACGGCGGTGTAGGGGCGCGGTAACCGCGCCCCTACGGGGGTTCCCAGGCCCCGGCAGACTGTTGCCGCACCCAGCGCTGCCTGTTCACGGCGGCGCAGGTCTCGCCCCCCGGTTTGGTATTCCACGCAACCTGCTGTATAATTCCTTGCACATGTTATTTGCCATCCTGCTCCCAAGACAAGATACTGGAAACATTGAAAATGATTGGCATTTCCCTTGACCATTTGCTGATTTCCCTGGTGCCCTGGCTTGCTGGAATAGTTGTGGGAGGGGGTTTAGGCTACGCCTGCGCCCTTGTGGCACGCCGCCTATTCTCTACCCTTCCTGTCCTGCGCAGAGCCTCCATGCTGCTGCCGTGGCGAACCGTCGTAGTGACCCTGGCATTGGCGCTGTTGTCCCCCCTCGTTCCTGTCCTTATCGGCCTCGGAACAGTGGCGGGAGCGACTATGGTTGCACTCTTCGTGTTTCTTTTCGCTCTGCCATTCACAGTTAGTACCCTACTTGAACATTGGTATCCTTCGCTGCTCGTCGTTCGCCTTATCGCCGGATCCAGGATTCTCGCAACGGCATCTGTAGTTGTAGCGGCATTCACTCCAATGGTGGCAGGCAGTGGCGGCGCTGGTGTACTCATCTTCGAGGGATGGCGACTTTTGGACTACCCCCAGGTGCTCAGAGGATTCTCGTGTGTCATCCTTCTGGCCCTGGTGAGCGATATTCTGCTTGGCGCTTTGCAGTTGCTATTCTCCCGCACTTCGAGAAAGGCCCAGCCAGTGCAAAGCGCGATTGGCTAACCATACAACTCCGACGTCGCAGGATGGCAGACGGCGGACCTTCGCAAGTGCCTGAACGATACACAAAGATCGGAGGAAACGAACGTGAGCACCAGCCTTGAACGACTGAAAGAACGCCTGGCACAGGTGTGCGATCTTGCCGCCGCTGCTGCCGTCCTGGGATGGGATCAGCAGGTAAACATGCCCGCCGGCGGCAACGATGCCCGCGCGTACCACCTGGCGACGGTGAAAGCCCTCGCCCACAGCCTCCTCGTCGCCGACGAGACCGGCCAATTGCTCGAAGAGGCGGCCGCCGAGACCGCCGACCAGCCCTACGAGTCTGACGACGCCAGCCTGGTGCGCGTGACCCGGCGCGAATACGACAAACTGCGCCGCGTGCCGGAATCGCTCATCGCCAAGCGCGCCCGCGCCTTCGCCCTGGCCTTCGAGGCCTGGCAGCAAGCCCGCGCCGCGTCCGATTTCGCCCACTTCCGGCCGCATCTGGAGCGCGTCGTGGACCTCAGCGTCCAGTACGCCGAAGCGCTAGGGTACGAGGACTGCCTCTACGATGCCCTTCTGGACCGGTATGAGCCAGAGATGAAAACGGCGCAGGTAGCAGAGGTTTTCGAGGAGATGAAAGCCGGCCTGATCCCCCTCGTCCAGGCCATTGCCGAGCGGGGCAAGTCAGTGGACGACGGGGTCTTCGATCAGGAGTACCCCGAGCAGGCTCAATGGGACTTCGGCATGCTCGTACTCCGGGATATGGGCTTCGACTTCGAGCACGGGCGACAGGATCGCTCCGCCCACCCCTTCACCACCGGCTTCTCCCCTCACGACGTGCGCATCACCACGCGTATCCTGCCAGGCCGCTTCCAGTCTGCCCTCTTTGGCACCATCCACGAGGGTGGGCACGCGCTCTACAACCAGGGGATACGCATCGAAATTGGCCGCACCCCCCTCTTCGACGGCGCATCCTACGGCGTCCACGAGTCCCAGTCCCGCCTGTGGGAGAACATCGTCGCCCGCAGCCGCGACTTCTGGGTGCACTACCTCCCCAGGCTGCGCGGGTTCTTCCCCCAGCAACTGGCGGGGGTAGACCTGGACACCTTCTACCGGGCCATCAACAAGGTCAAGCCCTCCCTCATCCGCGTCGAGGCGGACGAGGTGACCTACAACCTGCACATCTTTCTGCGCTTCGAGTTGGAGCAGGAACTGCTGGAGGGACGATTGGCGGTGGCCGACCTGCCGCCGGCGTGGAACGCGAAAATGGAGCAGTACCTGGGCGTCGCCCCTCCCGACGACGCGCAGGGCGTGCTTCAGGACATTCACTGGGCCGACGGCTACATGGGCTATTTCCCCACCTACGCCCTCGGGAACCTGCTGGCAGTGCAGTTCTACAGCCAGGCGCTGGAGGAGATGCCCGGCCTGCCGGAACAGGTCGCGCGGGGGCAGTTCGGTGCGCTGCGAGCCTGGCTGCGAGATAACGTCCACACGCACGGCAAGAAGTTCACGCCCGCTGAACTGGTGCACCGCGTCACCGGCGGTGAGATGAGCGCTGCCCCCTTCCTGGCCTACCTGCGGGAGAAGTACAGCGGGATTTACGGGGTGTGAGGATACGATGGGTTTATCCACCTTGCCGCCGGGGGAAGCCCGAGGCTGAAGCCATCGGGCTGAAAGGGCAAAGCCCTTCGGGCTGATTATCCGCAGCCCCGTAGGGGCTTCGTTCTCTCAGCGCGGGGGTTCAGCCCCGCGCCTCACGGCGGCGCGGGCCAATGCGGAGAAACGCCCATGACACAACTGACACAACCACCCGCGCCAACCACCATCCCCTCACCGGCCCGCTACCTGCGCGCGCTGGCCGTCGTCGCCGCGCCGGTGCGCAACAGGCTGGGCGATGGCCCACCCGCCGGCGCTCCGCTCGACGTCTGGGGCCGGTGGAGCAGATTGGAGCAGGCCATCCGCTCCGCCAGCGACCCCGTCACCGGCGCGGGCGCACCCTGGGCGCTGGTGCGCCTCCACCCGCCCACCTGCACGCGCCTGGAGCAGGAACTGCACACGCCCCCCGGCGGCCAGCCCTACCACGTGCTCCACTTCATAGGCCACGGCTGCCCGGACCCGGACGGGCTGTGGATGGAGAACGAGTTGGGCCACGAGCGGCTCGTCTTCACCAGCGCGCTGGTGGACGCGCTGGCCGGGCGCGGCCTGCACCTGGCGGTGCTCTCCGCCTGCGCCACCGCAGCCGTCGCCCGGGCGCTGCACGAGCAGGCTGGCCTCCCCGCGGTCGTGGCGATGCGGAAGCCGGTGGATGATCCCGAGGCGGGCGTCTTCGACCGCCACCTGTACGCCGCGCTGGCCCAGGGCCAGAGCATAGGAGAGGCGTTCCGCGCGGCGGTGGAGGGCCTCCGGCGGGCCTACCTGGAGGGGGAACTGGCCGTCCCGCCGGAGGGGTACGCCGACCCCCCGGCCTACGTCGCCGCCCGCGTCAAGTTACCCGTGCTGGTGGGCGACCCCGCCACGACGCTGCCCCTCCCCCCGCCGGAGGAGCGCGCCGCTGGGCCCCTCGCCACGCTGAGCGAGCCGCCCCACGACCTGCCCTACGCACTGCTCCTCCCCGGCTTCGTCGGGCGCGGGGCCGAGTTAGACGCCATCGCCCGCTGGATGGCCCATCCCGACCGGCCACTTTGGGCCATCAGCGGCATCGGTGGCATCGGCAAGAGCGCGCTGGCGACGATGGGTGCGCTGCGCTCCAGTTTCCGCTTCGGCGCCATCGTCTACGGTTCCGCCCGCACCCAGCCCGACCGCCCCTTCCTCGACCACCTGATAGAGAAAATAGACGCCCGCCTGGCTCCCGGCCAGATCGTCTCCCAGCCCACCCGCGCCGCCCGGCAGGGCGAGGCGCTGGCCGCGCTCAAGCGCCGGCCCACGCTCCTGGTGCTGGACAACCTGGAGACGCTGAACCGGAGCGCCACGGCCAGCCTGGCCGACTTCCTGGGCCGGCTCGACCCCCGCACGGGCACGCTGGCGCTGTGCACGCTCCGCCCGGCGCGCAAGAGCCCGCTCACCGACCTGGCCGGCCCCTGCGCGCTGCCGCTGGAGCGGCTCGACCCACCCGGCGGGCTGCGGCTCCTGGCCGAGCAACTGACCCAGTACGACCTGTGGCCCAGGGTGGAGCCGGCCGAGGTGCGACCCACGCAGCGGGAGGAACTGGCCGACCTGGCCCGCCGGGCCTCCCTGCGCTTGCGAGATTACGCGGAGGCGCTGCCGCTGATCGCGGCGTTGCGGGAACTGGCGCAGGCGGCGGGCGAGCATCCGCAACTGCTGCGCCTGGCGCTGGGCGACCTGCACACCAGCCCGGGGATGACCTGGCCCCGACTGCTGCGCCGCCTGCGGCACCTGGCGGGGCAGCGCTGGCAGGAGCGCGTGAGCGACATGGTGGGCACGATGGTGGAGGAACTGGCGGGGCGGGAGCCGGAGGCGGCGCACCTTTTGACACAGGTGGCGCTCTTCCGCGGCGGCGCGCCGGAGGAGATGCTGTGCTACGTCCACCTCGGCGAACGGGTGGAGGAAGAGAACCCGCGCCGGGTGGAGTTCGAGGAGCGGCTGACGTTGCTGGCGGAGGCTTCGCTCCTGAGCGGGGGCGCGGGCAGGTACGACCTGCACCCACTGGTGGCCCGCTACGTCGAGCGGAGGCCCGCCCCGCAGCAGGCGGCCCTTCGACTGCGCTCAGGACAAGCCTGGCGGCGCAGGCACGCCGCGGCGTTCCTGGCCTACGCGCGGGCCAACCGCGACGACTACGACGCACTGGAGGCAGAGTGGCCCAACCTGCGGGCCGGGTTCGACTTCATAGCCGCCGGGGAGACGCGGGACGACGAGGCGGTGCGGGGCTACACCCGTGCCACCGACCACTTTCACTACACGCGGGGTTACTGGACGGAATGGGAGCAGTGGTCAAAGAAATGCATTCAGGCTTGCGAGGAACTGGGCGACCGTGCCGGCCTGGCTCAATCCTACAACAACGTCGCCAACGTCCACTACGCCCGCGGCGACTACGACGGGGCGCTGGAGTGGTACGAGAAGTCCGTCGCCATCACGGAGGAACTGGGCGACCGCGCCGGCCTGGCCACCTCCTACAACAACATCGCCGCCATCCACTACGCCCGCGGCGACTACGATGGTGCGCTGGAGTGGCACCAGAAGGCGCTCGCCATCCAGGAGGAACTGGGCGACCGCGCCGGCCTGGCCACCTCCTACAACAACGTCGGTGAAATCCACCGCGCCCGCGGCGACTACGATGGTGCGCTGGAGTGGCACCAGAAGGCGCTCGCCATCCGTGAGGAACTGGGCAACCGCGCCGGCCTGGCCACCTCCTACAACAACATCGGCGAAATCCACCGCACCCG
>Ga0307438_1000033_pt1 | contig 98850 bp, 73 predicted proteins | sample SalMarWE160110MG_FD_202144 | JGI IMG/M metagenome (GOLD analysis project Ga0307438, IMG submission 202144) | Salt marsh sediment microbial communities from the Plum Island Ecosystem LTER, Massachusetts, United States - WE1603-110 | ecosystem: Environmental > Aquatic > Marine > Intertidal zone >... | reverse complement strand
TTCAGACAGTGAAAATATCCGGATTTTTTCTATTTTTGGCGGCAATCTTCCAATGATCAAATCCGGGGGTTTAGCTCAGTTGGCTAGAGCGTTTGGCTGGCAGCCAAAAGGTCAGGGGTTCGACTCCCCTAACCTCCACTTAAACAGAGTGAGAGTGGGAGCCTGCCTGCCGGCAGGCAGGCGAGAGCGAATACTTTCACTCTGTTTTTTTATCCGCCGTAGTTCTGAGTTATCAGAACGGAGGAGGACTCCTCACTCACACACAAACTCATACTGCTTTCAGCAAAACATTTCAATCTCCGCAGCTTTGGCGAAGTTCTCTGACATCATCGCGAACGCAGTGAAGATATCTGGCTTCATGCTAACTCGTAAACCAAGCGCGAGCCTTAAATTGACAAAGCATTCTGGGAAAATTCCGTAACATTGAGATCATCAGTTTCTGATAGTAAAGAAAGGATCAATCATTATCCAAAGGATCCCATTCTCCGAACGCTTCAATATGAATCTGAACCTGTGGTTCCGTCTGATACTTTTCATTCACATTATAATACCATCCCAGGTATTCCGAGTCGCCACCGCCTTGTGTTGTAATCAGGAAACGATTTGGCAAGTTGCCGATATTTATTGCCTGGTCGCGTGCCAATTGTTTGTCTCCTCCCTGAGGATCGATGGGTATCCAACCATAATTGGGAAGATATACTTCGGGCCATCGGTGAAAAAACTCATCCAGACTGGCATCATCGCCCCGTACCACAAGTGCACCCACATACCTTGCAGGCAATCCGGCAGCCCGGCACAAGGATACGAAACAGAAGGTGTATTCCGAACAGGAGCCAGTACCTCTCTGCAATACCACCGGCGCTGCATTCCAGCCTCCTTCCATTTTGTATTCCAGGGTATTGCGTATACAATTGAATATCTTACGGGCAATCCAATATGGATTTGTCTCATCGCCGACAATTTCTTTAACCAGCTCTTGCATATACGGATCATCGGTCATGTATTTGCTTCCATTGGAAGTATATAACCGGTATATGTTTTGGGGAACGGATTCCAGGGACCCGACTTTGTCAGGATAAATAAAATACCTGATGGCTGAAATAGCTGCATCCACTACCATGACAGATTGCACGGTCTCATTTGATGAAATATTCTCATAATGAAATAAGGCTACCGGCTGCTGCCAGTGATCTTTTTTCAGTGTATACTGTTGCGGTGTAAATGATGTGTCCAGAATCTTCTGCTGCGACATATTTTCCGGTATCGCAATAAAAACATCAAGGTTTTTCAATTTCCCCTGTCCAAAAACTTTGACCTCATGGATAAGTGTAATCCGTGCTCTTCGTGTATCATTCAACCTGAATACTTCTTCGTCCTGACGGATGATCTTATACAGGGAATCGGTCTGGTAGTCCACATTCCAGAGATAGATCCCGTCCCATGCCATACCTCTGGAATAGGGACCGGGAGAATCAATGATCATGATCACTTCGCCTGATTCTTGATCAATCATATAAATCTCATCAAAGTTTCGATCACTGCTCCACAGGTATTGTCCGTCTGAGGTAAGTCCGTTTACCGATTTAGCCGGGCCATCAAATTTTTTCACAGCGGTGCCGTCACTCAGATCAATTTTTATTATCTTATTTTCCCGCGCATCACCCAGCCATAGTGTTGTACCATCCCAGGTCAGGCCTTCCGGATCACTGCATGGTGCATCGATGGTTAACAGGATTGTTCCGTTCTGCGGATCGATTTTATAGATCTTCGCCTGTTCCTTGTCCGCATTCCAGAGGTATTGTCCATCCCAGGCCAATCCCATAGGCCAGAAACCGGGGGAAGGGATCTGATGCAGGATAGATCCGGATGCCGGATCGAGTTTATAAATGATGTCTGTTTTATAGTCCGCAACCCAGAGACAACCCCCATCAAAGGTCAGTCCGGTGCAATGATTTCCAGGCAAGGGAAAAGACTGAATGATTTCTCCCGGGTAGGCCTGTAAAATCCGGGGAAAAAGAAAAAATACAACTAGTAAAAAAGCATTTTTCATTGTTCTTGCCATTTTTTCTCTATTTAAAAATTCACTACTATCAATACCTAAGTTGTCAGAGATCGTCAGTCAATAATTGAATTAAACTTAATTGAAAAAAATCTTACTATTTAAATGTAAAAAAAATGAATAAGAAAATACGAATTTTTGCTCTAATTCTGGCAGAAACTTAATGAACCGAATGCTCCATAGCATTACGGTTTCATCGTACCAATGAGGTCGCATGGCATTGGTCCTGATCAGCAGGATACAGAAAAGAGAATTCCTTCGCTGTTTGTCAGGCAGGCTTTCCTGTTTTATCAACCGAAGGTTTATCTGCATAGTAATTCACTGTACCATAAAACAGTTTATGTATTTTACAGATGGATTCGTATTGTCAGAAAAGAATGCTTAAAAGTTAAAAAAGACAAAAAAAATAAAATAGTGAGAGAAAACTTTGCAAACTAACTTAGTTTTCATATTTTTGTCAGCTCAAGTTTGAGGTAGTTCAATGGAGTTAAGAGACCGTATTATTCACGAAGCCTTCGAATTATTTGTCAAATATGGCATTCGAACCGTAACCATGGACCAGATTGCTGGACAGTTGGGTATTTCGAAAAGGACTTTGTACGAATCATTCAAAGATAAAAACAACCTTTTGCTGGAAGGGATGAAAGTTTTTATGATGAATAAAAAGGAAGAAGCTCTTGAAATTGTGAAGAAAACATCTAATGTTGTGGAAGCCATTTATACATTTGGCAAATGGGGAGATGATACAAAACGAAAGATTACACCGCTATTTTTTGAAGACATCAGAAAATATTACCCGGAAATATATGAACTGTTTTTCTCGAAACATAAAATCAGGGATTTTACCATTACTCATACACTCATTGTAAAAGGAATGGATGAAGGAGTATTTCTTAAAGATCTGAATGCCGACCTGGTAAATGATTATGTACATGAACTTATGAGTATTATTCATGACGATACCCTTTTTCCTAAAAACGAATATTCTGAAAGTGAAATATTTAAAAACATTATAATGCCCTACTTTTTTGGTATATGTACAAAAAAAGGACAACAGCTTATAGAGCAATATTTTACGGATGAACTGAATATAAGAAAATAAAAAAGGTATATAAGTCAAATTAGTTTAAATATGAAAGAATTAAGAGTTTTAGTCTTATTGCTGTTCTTCTTTTCAGGAAGCAGTTTGGTAACCGGACAGGAAATGTTGTATCTCAGCCTCGATAGTGCACAACAATATGCCCTGGAGTATAATATTACCTTAAAAAATGCAGACCTGGCGGTAGATGAAGCTGATAAAATGGTGTGGGAAATGGTAGCTACCGGATTGCCCCAGGTAGATGCTTCGTTAGATTATACCAATTTTCTCGGATATTCCATTGAGCTTCGTTTTGATGAAAGTATGCTTCCGACAGAAATAGAATCAAAGCCTACCAGTAACATGAATTTGATGGTCAATCAGCTTATTTTTAGCGGAAGCTATATTGTAGGCCTACAGACATCAAGAATTTATAAGACCCTCTCGAAAAAAAATTATGAAAAAACCAGTGTGGATATTAAAAAACAAGTGATTGAATCTTACTATAATATCCTGGTAGCAGAGAAGGTACATGAGATTTATTCGAAAAACCTTCAAAATATACGGGATGCTTATGAAAAAACCCGGGCCATGTACAACGCAGGAATTCTGGAAATTACGGATGTTGATCAGCTTTCGGTACAGGTTAATCAGCTTGAAGATGCTGTAAGATCTACCGAACGTCATACCGAACTGGCCTACAATCTTCTGCGGCTTCAACTTGGTTTGGATACCGAAACCGGAATATCACTCACCGAATCGCTTGATCAGATTCTGAAACGGCAGAATTTTGATGCTACATTGCTTCATCCCTTTAATCTTAACGAAAACATCGATTATCAGTTGATCGATTTCCAGGAAGATATTTCAGAAAAACAGGTTGCTCTCGAAAAAATGAACTATTTGCCTACCATTACGGGATTTTATAATTACACCTATAAATTTTTGACCACCGACTTTGATATGACTCCGCCGAATATGATAGGACTGAATATGAGTGTGCCTATATTCTCAAGTGGTTTGCGTAAAGCGAAGCTCGACCAGGCCAAAATACAATACGAAACAACTCAAAATAACAAAGCTTTGCTTGAAGACCAGCTGCTAATATCCGAAAAGCAATACAGGTTCAATTTATCTACGGCTCTTGAACAGTATGAAAGCCAGAAAAAAAATGTGGAAGTTTCGAAAAGGGTGTATGATAATATTGCATTAAAATATGAGCAGGGTATGGTATCAAGCCTCGATCTTACCACGGCAAATAACAATTACCTTCAGGCAGAAAACAGTTACATCAGTGCCCTGATACAGCTATTGCAGGCACAGCTTGCACTGGACAAACTTTTAAACAAGATTTAATTGAATACCAAACGAAAAAAATTAAACCCAAATAATATGAAACAGATTTTACTTGTACCTGTCGTATTCACAATAGTTTTGATAGTTGCCGGTTGTTCATCAGGACCGGAAAGAGGAAAAGAAAATAACACCATGTCTCCTGACAGTATAACAGAAAAAAAGGTGGAATTGGTTCGTATCATGGAACTTAAAAAACAGATCATAGGTCGAACCATTGAACAAACATCTACATTGATGTCGTTTGAAGAGATTCATTTGGCCCCTTCATCTCCGGGACGCGTTGAAAAGATCTATGTAGAAATCGGTTCCAGAGTTTCCAAAGGTGATGTATTGGTTCAAATGGACCGTACTCAGTTACACCAGGCAATGGTACAACTGAACACAGTAGAAACCGATTTTAAGCGCCTGGATACCCTCAATAAAGTGGGAAGTATTTCCAAACAACAATACGATCAGACAAAAGCCCAATATGAAATAGCCTTGTCGAATGTTGAATTCTTAAAAGAAAACACACGATTAAGAGCGCCGTTCAACGGTGTAATTTCCGGTAAATATTTTGAAGATGGCGAATTGTATTCCGGCACCCCAAATACAACCGCAGGGAAAGCGGCAATTGTATCCATTGTGCAATTGAACCCCTTAAAAGCAATTGTCAGTGTATCTGAAAATTATTTTCCCATGTTCTCTACCGGGATGATTGCTCAGGTTGAAAGTGATATTTATCCCGACAAAGAATTCCGTGGAAAAGTATTTCGTATACATCCTACCATCGATCAGGCAACACGTTCATTTGAAGTGGAAGTGGAAGTTCCCAATCCGGGGAAAAAACTTAGACCTGGAATGTTTTGCCGGGTTTCAATTGAAATCGGAGAAGTAAAGGCACTTGTTGTTCCGGCAGTTTCTATTTTAAAACTTCAGGGATCAAACGAACGGTATGTTTTTCTTGAAGAAAACGGGAAGGCCCGAAGAGTTACTGTAACGCTGGGCAAACGGTATGATGATCAGGTTGAAATCGTTGCTCACGACATAAAAGAAGGTGAACACCTTATCGTCTCCGGCCAATCAAGACTATTAAACGGAATGGATGTAAAAGTGGTATCGGAGTAATCATGTTTCATCAGAAAAAAATATATTTAATTGGCCTGATGCCTGTTTGCCGGACAGGCAGGAAACTTATCATTAGAATTAATAATAGGAGAATAAACAATGAGTATATATAAGACCGCTGTTAATAAGCCCATAACCACCCTGATGATTTTTGTGGCTGTAATTGTTTTGGGTATATATTCCCTGGTACAAGTGCCTTTAGATCTGTATCCTGAAATGAATCCTCCCTACATTTCAGTAATGACTACCTATCCGGGTGCCAATGCCTCGGATATTGAAACCAATGTCACCAAAACCATTGAAGATGCACTCAATACGGTAGACAATCTGAAAGAGATCACTTCTGTATCGTACGATAATTTATCCATTGTAAATCTTGAATTTGAATGGGAGTCAAATCTTGATGAGGCTTCTAATGATATTCGTGACGCAATAGACTGGATTTTCGATTACCTGCCGGAGGAATGTGACCGTCCTACAATTTTCAAATTTAACACCAGCATGATTCCTATTTTGTTTTATGCTATTACGGCTAACGAAAGTTATCCGGGACTGGAAAAAATCATTGATGAAAAAATAATTAATCCTTTAAATAGAATTAATGGAATCGGATCAATCAGTACCGTTGGTACACCCCGGCGGATGGTCTATGTGGATGTTGATCCGAAACGACTCGATGCATATAACCTTACCGTTGAGCAAATTGGCAATACTATTGCAGCCGAAAACCTGAATATGCCTTCGGGCAATGTGAAAATGGGCAAAATGGATTATCAGTTGCGTATCGAAGGTGAATTTTTGGAAAGTAATGAAATCAGTGATATTGTGGTAGGTAATTATGGTGCTAAACCAATTTATTTACATGATGTTGCAACAGTACGTGATACGATAAAAGACCTGTCGATAGACGAAAAGATTAATGGGAAGCCGGGAATCAGAATGTTTGTGATGAAACAATCAGGAGCCAATACGGTGAAAATTGCCAAACAGGTTCAGAAAAAACTCGCCTTATTGGAAAAGGACCTTCCACCCGATATTGAAATCCAACAAATAATGGATACATCAACATTTATTAAGGATTCAATAAACAACCTCTCCAAAACCCTTATGTGGGCTCTGTTTTTTGTGGTTTTGGTTGTGTTGTTTTTCCTGGGAAGATGGCGGGCTACTTTTATCATTGTGCTTACCATCCCCATTTCGCTGATTGTTTCCTTTATCTATCTTTTTATTGCTGACAGTTCCGTCAATATTATATCACTTACTTCATTATCTATTGCCATAGGTATGGTTGTAGATGATGCCATTGTTGTACTTGAAAATATTACCAAACACATCGAACGTGGCAGTAGTCCGCGTGAAGCGGCCATTTATGCCACCAACGAGGTTTGGCTTTCGGTAATCGTTACCACAATGGTAATTGTGGCTGTATTTTTCCCGCTTACCCTGGTTTCAGGAATGACAGGCGTTCTGTTTAAAGAATTGGGATGGATTGTAACTATTACTGTAGTTACTTCTACCACTGCAGCCATCTCTCTTACCCCGGTACTTTCTTCAAAATTATTGAGACTGAAGGCCAAAATAGAAACTACCCGAAAGTTCAGCTATCAGAATACCATTGAGAAGATGCTGAACCAGCTGGATGCCTTTTATGAAAGAACTATTCGCTGGGCATTACATCATAAACGTATTGTGGTGTTTACTGCTTTTGGAATATTTATTGCTTCTTTCTTTTTATTTAAATTTATAGGTACTGATTTTATGCCCGAGTCGGATGAAAGCAGGATCACTGCAACCGTAGAACTGCAAACCGGTATGCGTGTTGAAGAAACCATGAAGATCACACGTAAGCTCGAAAAAATTATTGATGAACGTTATCCGGAAATATTGATTGTTTCTTCTTCTTCCGGTTCGGATGATGAAGGAGGCATGCTTTCATTGTTCAGTCAAACCGGTTCGAATATGATCAATTTCATGATGAGGCTGGTACCCATTGATGAAAGGAATCGTTCCGTATGGGATATCGCCAATGATTTAAGAAATCAAATGGACAGATTTCCTGAAATTATAAATTACAGTGTAAACACTTCAAGCAGTGGAATGGGCGGATCAACCAACACGGTTGATATAGACATTTTCGGTTATAATTTTGATATAACCAATAAACTTGCTCTGGAAATTAAAAACAGGGCAGAAAAAATTGAAGGTGCCCGGGATATTCAGATCAGCAGGAAGGAGGATAAACCGGAACTCCAGATCGTGCTGGATAAAAACAAACTTGCCGATCACGGGTTGAACAGCAGCATAGTCTCTGCGAATATCCGTAACAGGGTAGATGGACTGACTGCTTCCATATTCAGGGAAGAGGGAGATGAATACGATATTGTTGTTCGTTTTAAAGAAGAATACCGTAACTCGATCTCCGATCTTGAACAGATTACCATAATGACACCCATGGGACAACAAATCAAACTGAAAGAACTGGGCGAGGTGAAAGAATATTGGGGACCGCCGAATATTGAGAGAAAACGTAAAGAACGTGTGGTAACGGTATCCGCAAAACCTGTAGGTATTTCCCTGGGTGAACTGGCTGCAAAAATTAAAGCGGGAATCGATCAAATAGATGTTCCACAGGAAGTGTTGATCAATGTTGGCGGAGCTTACGAAGACCAGGTAGAATCGTTTATGGATCTTGCCCTTTTATTGCTGGTCAGCCTTATACTTGTATTTCTGGTTATGGCATCGCAGTTTGAATCTTTTACCATGCCTTTCATTATTATGTTTTCTATTCCCTTTGCTTTTACCGGGGTGATACTTGCCCTGTTTATTACCAATACTACCCTTAGTGTTATTGCTGCACTGGGAGCAGTATTGCTTGTGGGCATTGTGGTAAAAAACGGGATTGTTCTGGTAGATTTTATTAACCTTATGCGCGACAGAGGATATGAACTTAATGAAGCCATTGCCCTTTCGGGAAAATCAAGGTTGCGCCCGGTATTGATGACTGCTATGACCACCATCCTGGGAATGCTTCCCCTGGCCATGAGTACAGGCGAAGGTTCTGAATTGTGGAGTCCTATGGGAATCACGGTTATCGGAGGACTGGTTTTTTCAACCCTTGTAACACTGGTAATTGTACCTGTAGCTTACGGTATTTTTGCCCGAAAAGGGGAACGGGATAAAAAACAAGCTGTAAGAAAACGTTTTGTTTTTATGGATAAATAATCCCGGTTGACCGGGCAACATTGGCTGCACGGTATTATGAACAATATCAGTAAACAATTATTAAAATATGAAAGCAGTTTTTATAGTATTTAACCAGGCCAATACGGAACGGGTGGAATATATGCTTGACCGGCTCGATATCCGGGGATTTACCTGGTGGGAAAATGTGAAAGGCCGGGGTTCTGAAACCGGTGAACCGCGTATGGGGACACATACCTGGCCGGAAATGAATTCAGCATTGATAACCATTATACCCGATGAAAAATTGAGCGTTTTACTGGAGAAAGTTAAAAAACTTGATGAAGTCCATGAAGAAGTAGGAGTGAAAGCTTTTGTCTGGGAAATATCCCAGGTAATATAATCAGCTTGAAGAGCCGGATATCATAAGCCTTTCTCTATCATTGAGATTCGGATATTTTTAATATCATCCGTTATGACAGGTTTGACGGCAGGGCGTATAAGCAGAAGATTGAGTAGTGAATCCTGTTGTAATAAACTTTATACTATCCAATGAACAGATTTAATACTATTGTATTACTGATTAAAACTTACGCTTTAGTACTGGGCATTTTCTTTGTATTCCGGTTTATTCTTTTCTTTACGGAAACTGATAGAATTGATTTTGCTGAAGTAAACATCTCAACCATTGCATCCGCTTTTTTGATGGGAATCAGATTCGACCTTGTGATTTCCGGCTATATCCTTCTTTTACCTGCGTTTCTGCTACTGGTGATGGAGATAATAAATAAAAAAAGTGACCTCATAAATAAAGCTTCTTTTTATTGGATCTTCTCTTTGTTCACTCTTTCTTTCATAATATGTGCAGCCGATATACCTTACTTTAATCAATTCTTTTCCAGATTTTCAGTGGGCGCTTTTGCATGGATGGAGAATGCCGGTTTTGTTTTTAAAATGATCTTTCAGGAACCAAAATATTTCCTGATACTGATTCCCCTGCTTGTATTGGTTTTTGCTTTTTACCTGATTTTGAAAATGATTTTCAACCAAAAAACTGTTCCCAAAAAAACAAATGTTATTGCCCGGATTTTAATCTCTGTTCTCTTTTTGGGAATCATGTTTTTAGGTATAAGAGGCAGAATTCAAAAAAAATCACCAATAAGAATAGGAACTGCATATTTTTCCAATCATCCTTTTCTGAATCAGCTTGGTTTAAATCCGGTTTTTACATTTATGCGAACTTATCTGGAATGTCGGAAAGAAGAGAACAAAATCGTTCATTTTTTGGAGGATCAAAAGGCGATTGAATATGTGCAAAGAGAACTGCAGATCAATAAACAGAAGTATGATTCGCCCATTGCAAGAGATATTATCCCTGACTCAATCAGTGAATCCAGACCCAATGTCATTGTGATTATTATGGAAGCCATGAGTGCTGCAAAAATGTCAAGGCATGGAAATCAATACAATCTCACGCCATTTCTTGATAGTATTTCACATAAGTCACTTTATTTTGAAAACATATACTCAGCGGGAATACATACTCATAACGGCGTTTTCGGCACACTTTTTTCTTTTCCTGCCCTATTCCGACAACACCCGATGAAAGTTATTAAACAATTTAACGGACTAAGCACTATCCTGCATTATTATGGTTACAGCACAACGTACTTTACCACACACGATCCCCAATTTGATAATGTTGAAGGTTTTTTTCATGCAAACGATTTTGAAACCATTATCTCTCAATCTGATTATCCTGCAAAAACAGTGAAAACCACCCTTGGAGTTCCCGACGATTATATGTTTGAATTTTCCATTCCGTTACTGAACCTGCTGCATGCTGAAAAAAAACCTTTTTTTGTGACCTTCATGACTGCAAGTGATCACGGACCCTATTACATTCCTGAATATTTTAACCCCGGAAATTCTGATATTAAACATCAGATCGTTGAATATGCAGATTGGTCATTGCAAAAATTTATTTCTCTGGCTTCAAAAGAAGATTGGTTTTCAAATACAATTTTTGTATTTGTCGCTGACCATGGCGATCCCATTACTGCTCCTTACGATATCTCGCTGGATTACCATCATACACCTCTTATTTTTTATGCTCCGGAAATTTTCAGTATGCAAAGAACATATTCCTGCATAGGTGGCCAGATTGACGTATTTCCAACCCTCATGGGATTATTAAGATTCCCGTATATTAACAATACTTTAGGCATCGATTTAAGAAAAGAGCAAAGACCTTATATTTTTATCAACGATGATGATAAAATTGGTGTTCTTGATGAGAACTTTCTGCTGATTATAAGAGATGATGAGAATATGAGTTTGTATAAATACAGGAATCTCGATAAAATAAACTACGTGAAAGAGTATCCTGAAAAACGAGAGAAAATGGAATTGTATGCAAAATCGAATATGCAGGTTTTTCAGTACATGCTTTTGAACAATAAACAATTCATTGAATCAGGTATACCTCTCAATAAATAATGCTGCTTATCATTTCAACTTAAGAAAAGTGTTCACAGTCAATAAAATAACGATTAGTAATCGAATTCTTTCACAACCATTTATTCCCACAAGTTATAAGTATGTAAATTAGCTTATCATAACATCAAGATTTATCCCTGTGCCCAATAAATACATAAGCCAACTCATTGCACAAGGCGAAAATCAATACCTTGATTTTAAATACGAGGTGTCTGATGCAAAGAAAATTGCCCGTACTTTTTCTGCATTTGCCAATACAGGCGGAGGAAAACTGTTGATTGGCGTTAAGGATAACGGGGTCATTCGCGGAATTGAAACAGACGAAGAAGCTTATATGCTCGATGCAGCTGCAAATTTTTACTGCAGGCCACCTGTTGAATATAGCCTGAAAGACTGGCATATTGACGGGAAAAACCTTCTTGAAGTAACCATTGAAGAGAGCAGTTCAAAACCTCATCTTGCTCCATGGAAAGAAAAACTATGGAGAGCTTATGTGCGTGTACACGATGAGAATTTTGTAGCAAATGCTATTCAAGTAAATGTCTGGGATAACCAAAGAAAAGAAAAGCCTGCTCTCATCAAATACAACGATGTGGAAAAAACTTTACTTGAGTACTTACAAACCAATCAGGAAATTTCCATGAAAGAATTCTGCCGTTTATGCAAAATAAGATACCCCGTTGCAAAGAAGATCCTGGTGAATCTGATTGCAATCGGAGTATTGCAAATAAATTACCGCGAAAATATCGCTACTTACAAACTTAAATAATCAATTGTAAAGCAAATGAAGATCTAATTGAAGCTCCTCGCCGCAAGCGGCGAGGAGCTATTCTCACGAGCATAGCGAGTAATCTTCGATCCTTTTTTTGTTTATTATTTTTGTGCTCGCTAACCCCGCAGTGCTCCGTCGCTATAGCTATGGCGCAAGCGACAAGCTACGGGGAACCGAGTTTACGAGTTCGGCCCAGCCGGCAGACTGGCAGGGAAGCCAATGCGCTCTCAGGATTCAATGCGATTAATTCGGTTTTGCCCATATATTTATCGCCTCCCGAATAACTTTCACTCTTAACAACTCCTGTTCCCGGGCATAACCATTCTATTGTTTTAACAGTAACTTTCACAGGGGCCTTTGTCAAAACATTTTCACTTATTTTAAAACATTCAAATGTGCCTGCTTTGGTTGTAACGATTTCCTTCGATTCCACTTTACGATCGGTTATTGAAATTTGCATTGTCATGATCTTCATCCCACCACTGCTTATTTCCATTATCAGGTTGCCATCTTTAAGTATATCTCCTGCACTCAGGTTGCCTGGCATTTCAAGGTTTTCAGTCTCTACTTTCACTTCCATGTCCTCATAGGCACTCATCATTTGCTGGTTGATATAGCCTTTCATATCAAAATAAAATGTGCCTGATTCACATTTTACTTCAAGTTCAGATTCACTCACAGGTTTGCCTTTTTCATCATAGGTATTGACCAAAATTGTGGCTTCAGCACCACCTGGCTTCACCTTGTAACTGACCACTTTTTGAGAAGAACTGCTACTTGGGTTGTCCTTTTTATCAAAATGCTGATAAACAAGCTCGGTACCTTCTGCTTCCGGATAATAAAAAGTGCATTCCTGGCTGAATAATACTGCTGAAAAAATGATCAGCAAGGTTGATAATAAAATTTTTAAGTTCATATACTAAATGTTTTAAATACAATTGTATTATTAAATTTTTTGGGAATTAACACAAAATTATCAAAGATGTTGTTTTTTAGTGGAAACAATTTGTTGTATATTACTATTCTTATTATATTCTTTTCCTGCTAAACCAATACAAATTCTAATGCAGTAATAAATATGAATGATTTGGAGTCTTCAGCATCTCATATTTTTGAGCCTGATCCTTCACTTGTTGAATTGCTGGAATCTGCATCCATAGGCATTATTATTCTTTCGGGAGAGGGAAAGGTATTGTATGCAAATCCTGAGTTTCTTGAGCTTTTCGGGGTAACCAAGGATATTGTCGGAAACGGATTTGAAGAACTCTTCTTTTTTGATTCAGTTACTGAAATAAAAAAACTTATCAACGCTGTTTTTAAAGGAAGTGTGTTTCAAAAACAACAAATTATACGAATAAAAAATAAAGAAAATGAGCCAATTTGGGGTGTTTTAAAATTGTCCCCTTTGCAACACATTCATTCCGAAAAAGTTGTACTATGCCAGATAACGAATATTTCTGAATTGAAAGATTACGAAGAAATGATTGCAAAACAAAGCCATCTTCTTCTTGAGTTGATCAATTCCCTTCCGAACAACATTTTCATTAAAAATAAGCAGGGTGAGTTTCTTCTGGCCAATGTCTGGGTTTCAAAACTCATGGGAGTGAATAGTCCGCAGGATCTGTTAGGCAAGACAGATTTTGATTTTCATCCGAAAAAACTGGCTAAAAAGTATTTCAGTGATGAACAGGAAGTAATAAGAACGGGGAAGGCCAAAATAAACATCATTGAGCAGGTTGTTGATAGCGAAAATAACCGAAGATGGTATTCAACATCAAAGCTGCCATTGAAAGATAACAAAGGTGACATTGTCGGCATCATGGGTATTGGCCGTGATATTTCAAACTGGGTAAAAGAACAAAAGGCTTTACGAAAAGCAAAGATCAAAGCAGAAAGAGCAGATCAGCTAAAATCAGCTTTTTTAGCAAACTTGTCTCACGAGATCAGAACTCCCTTAAACGGAATTCTTGGATTTAGCCAGTTTTTGAAACAATCTCTTCCGGAAGATGACAAAAAACACAAGTATATTGATTTTATTCTGACCAACGGGAAGCAACTGTTACACCAAATTAGTGACATCATCGATATTTCAAAAATAGATTCAGGGCAATTCCCAGTTTACAAAAGGAATTTTAATCTGAATGAGATGATGGCTGAACTTGAATTTTCTTTCAGAGAAAAAATCAAACAACTGGGATTATATGATATTCATCTCCATCTGGAATCAGAATTGAAAAATGAGCATTGTGATATTTTTAATGACGACCTGAGAATTAAACAGGTACTAAGTAATTTTCTGGATAATGCAATCAAATTTACCCAGAAAGGAGAAATCCTGTTTGGGTATACGATCGTTGGAGAAAACATACGATTTTACGTGAAAGATACAGGTATAGGCATTTCAGCTGAAAACATACAGTCCATCTTTGACAGATTCCATCAGGTTGATTTCTCGCTGGCGAGAAAATATGAAGGTGCCGGACTTGGACTGGCTATTGCAAATGGAATAGTCATACTGCTAAATGGTGAGATCGGTGCAAAATCTGAGCTTAATAAAGGTTCTGAATTTTACTTCATTATTTCTTATGAAAAGGCCAGATCAACAACCAGTGTCCTAAAAGAACCTGTTGAAAGCCTATTAAAAAATAAGCGTATTGTTGTAGTGGATGATGTGAAAGAATCTTATGATATGCTGGAAATTATTTTATTTCAAAATGAAATTGAGGTTTTTCATCCAAAAAATTCAAATTCGTTTTTTGAATGCATTTCTTCACGCCAAAACAAGGTCGATCTTATCATTATGAATATGCAAACCAAATGGCTTGATGGATGCAGTTCTATTCAAAAAATAAAAACCATCAATTCAAGAATTCCTGTTTTACTGTTAATCGCTGAGTTGAAAAGTGTTAATAAAGAAGAATGTATGGCAGCCGGAGCAAATGATTTTATTGTAGCACCTGTAAATCACGATCAACTAATAAGCAAACTAAAAAAACTCTTTTTATAGTTCAATCAAGAACAATCATTTTTTTGGAGAAATCTTTTTTTTCTTTCCTCCTGGTTTCTTTATTATCAGCATGTCCTATTGCTATGAAGAATATCAACTTCCATGGTTCTGCAATATCCAACATTTCCTGTATTTTGTCTCGTGCATACAATGGTCCGGTCATCCAGCATGTTCCGCAACCTTATCTGCCATTTTATTCAATATGCCCTTATTGCTTATCGCATAGTATTTCCATGGCTGGTAATTGTTGATGCTTGGAGCATATCCTGCCAGACGGATAATTTCGCGAATATCTTAAATATTCACAGGATCATCCGTAAATTTTCTGACACTGATACGAGTCTCAATAGCAGTTGTCAGTTCCATAATATCATTGTTTTATTAAGAAATAGTCACTTTCATTCTTTTATTGCCTGATTTAACCCAAAATTTTATCCTTTCTCTTCTTTCAGCTATTGCCAAATATGTGTTTCTTTGTATAGTATTATTAGGAAATTGGTGTGACAAATAAAGTATCATCCAAAAAAAATCCGTTGCGAAAATTGCGATCAACAAGGATAATTTATCCAATTATTCTTGGTATGGGTGTGGTGGTTTTTATGTTTATCAGAAAGTTTGACCCCGGGATATTTGGTTCAATACACTTCGGCCAGAGAGCTGCATTCTGGATTTTTGTAGCTATAGGTCTGATGGCTGTACGTGATATAGGGTACATGATCCGATTAAAAATACTATCTGACAAAGATCTCAATTGGCTGCAGACTTTCAGAATTATCATGCTATGGGAATTCACTTCTGCAATAACACCATCTGCTATCGGCGGAACAAGTGTAGCAATTATATTTGTGAATAAGGAAGGTGTAAAACTTGGCAAAGCATCGGCCATTGTTATGGCCACTTCTTTTCTTGATGAATTGTATTTTATTTTTGCTTTTCCTGTAATACTTATTTTCATAAGTGGTCATCGTTTGTTCCATATTGAAGAATTTGACGGAGGCGGATTAACTTTTGCCAATGAGTTTTTCCTCTTTGCCATCATCGGATATGCAATAAAGTTGATTTACACATTGGCTTTGAGCTACGGATTGTTTTTTAATCCCCGTGGGTTGAAATGGCTGCTGCTTTGGATTTTTAAACTCCCTATTCTTCGGCGCTGGAGAAGCGGAGCTAATGAAGCCGGTTACGATATCATTAACAGCTCAATTGAATTAAGGAAAAAACCTGTTTATTTCTGGATAAAAGCATTCGGAGCTACCATATTATCCTGGACATCACGTTATTGGGTAATCAATGCACTCTTTCTGGCTTTCTTCATTGTCCCTGATCATTTTCTCGTTTTTGCCCGGCAACTTGTGGCATGGATCATGATGCTGGTCAGTCCCACTCCCGGAGGAAGCGGATTTTCAGAATATGTTTTTGTCCGGTATTTTGGAGAATTGCTTCAGGTCTCTCCTGAATTGAAATCCTCCCTGGCTGCAGTTTTGGCTTTGCTATGGCGCCTGATATCCTATTACCCGTACCTTCTTATTGGATCCATTCTATTCCCACGCTGGATAAGAATGAAATTCGGATCGGGATCCACTAATACTGAAACTTAAGTATCTCTCCATCAATTATCAATGCATCCAAATGCATTCTTTCTGCAGTGTTTAATGCATCGATACGATTATGAACTATCGGTTCTCCTTTGCAGTTAAAGGAGGTATTAATAAGTGCACGTATGCCATATCGAATATGACACTCCTTTAACAGATCATACAAAAAAGGATTCTGATATCTTTGTTCAATGACCTGAATTCTCGAAGTATTGTCCTTATGCACTACCCCTTCTATTTCATTTATTCTTTCAGACCTGATTTTAAAATCAAACAACATATATCCTGCTGACTGATGAAATTCTTTACAACCCGTATAGTATTCTGCGTTTTCTCTCAGCATTACAGGTGCTACAGGTCTATACCATTCTCTTCCTTTTAAACTCATGGATATTCTTTCTGATAGTTTCTTTGAATCGGCCCTTGCCAGCAGGCTCCTGTTTCCTAACGCTCTGGGGCCCACTTCGCCAAAGCCATTGCAAATCCCTACAATTGAATTTGCGTAAATTAAACTTGCCGTTTCTTTTATGACTTGTTTCTCAACCCTGATTTCCTTTGTTTTCAGAAGATAATTATTAAGGTGTGGTCCCGGATTCCTTATTGTGTTTCCCTGGGCCAGGGAAACAGCGACTGCTGCTCCCAATGAAAGCCCTGAATCATCTGCGCAGGGAGGGATAAATACCTCATCAAATTCACCTGAGTTCATCAATGCAGAGTTCAACTTGATATTTAATGCACAACCCCCTGTGAAATAAAGGTGCCTGAACTTATGTATTGCTTTTATTTTCACTATCTCCATCAGCGATTCTCTGACAAACATTTCATGCAATGTTGCTGCAAGGTTTTTCAGAAAACTGTTTCTGTTATCCACGGATTGAATATCCAAGCCCCAATCTGATTTCAGTTGCAGGAAAAATTGTCGAGGAGATGACCAGATATCAGAGAAATACTTATTCTTCCCAAGCCACACTTCAATATCCTTGTTATAACTCCCGTAAGCGGCCAAACCCATCAATTTGCCGGGCACACTATTATGAAACCTGGGCTTGGTCCCTGTTAATCTGAATACCAATGCATTGGCGTTAAAAAAGCTTGTATATTTTTTAAGTTCCCAATGATGAAAAAGGTTATGTATCTTGTGATTCCGATACTCCCAGGCAGAAAAATTGCTTATACTCGCTCCACCGTCATAATGTATCATGAGTGATTCCGGCCTGAATTGTCCAAAAAAAGGAATACAGGAATAAATATGAGCCAGTTCATGGCTTATGCTGAAAGCTTTAACATTTTGTCCATACCAATTGGAAACTCCTTCCCTGAGTGAAGAAATCTCATTTCTCTGATCGTCTGGTTTGAATTGAATGTTACCGTCAGCAGAAGAAAAAGCCTTTCCCAGTTCATGATCAGCAAAACATAAAACTATGCTTCTATTGTGACTCAGGTTTAATTTTTGGACAATTGCTTCAATATGTTGATGCATATTTGCATCGTATTTGGATCTTGATACTCTTTCGAGGTGTATATAATGGACTAAATTTCCTCCTTGAAAAACAGCTAAATTATGATCGTGTATTTGCTTTGGGAAAATGGCGTCAGAAAGGTTTCGTATCCCATAAATACCCACGATGATCTTAGCGTTCATAAATGTTAAGTTAATTTTTTATGAAAATAGGTATATTTGATTTTTCGGCAGTTCAATTAATTAATTTTTTGTTTTAATAATTCATGAAGATTTAATAGATTTAGTATTAAATGATACACTTGTCGAAAGGAAGTCAGTTTTAACTAGATTTGTATGACGGTAACAGACCAGGATTTTCAGTTATTTATATATGCGCTTAAGACTTCTTCCAAATATGACTTCAGTGAATATTCTGAAAAATCACTTAAAAGAAGGCTCACAAAAATTTTAGCTGATAATAAGCTGAATATTAATTCTCTTATTAATAAACTTAAGAATGATCAGGTATTTGTAGAGAAGATTGTTAAAGAAGTGACAGTAAATACAACTGAGCTTTTTCGCGATCCTCAGGTTTGGCACGCCATCAGGTATGCAATTTTACCCAAGTTAAAAAACAACTCAGTCATCAATGTTTGGCATGCCGGCTGTTCCACAGGCCAGGAAGTTTATTCAATGTTAATTATTCTGAATGAGATGGGCCTCCTTGATAAAACAAAAATATATGCCACCGATTTAAACTCGGATGTAATTGAACAGGCTCAGAAAGGTGAATACAAATACCGCTTTAATATAGGTTATCTGGATAACTTCGATAAGGTTGTAAAAGAAAACCCTTACAACTATGAAGAATATTATGATGTACCTTATGAAAAGTATTTTTCAATTGATAAGGCGGCAGATGCAATAAGGATGAATGATTTTCTGAGGGAAAAACCCATTTATAAGAAACATGATCTGGTGAAAGAAGGAAACACACTTTTTGTTAAATTCGATATTATTTTATGCCGTAATGTAATTATTTACTTTAACTATTCTTTGCAAAGCAAAGTATTTGACCTTTTCCATAGAAACCTTTATGATAATGGCTGCTTATTACTGGGAATGCATGAAACTATTTTAGGTTCTTATTCTGTTAAATTTCAAAAAAAGGGACATGCTTATTACAAAAGCTAAATTTAATTTATTTAATGAACCATCATGAATTTCAAGTTTAAACATATCAAAAACAGATTCCTGCTGCAAATCTTATTTTTTGTGATTTTCGTGTTTATTTGTATTTCCGTTTTCTGGATATATAAGAATTCTGATACAAGATTCGAGGCGGCAATTCATAAAATAATACTTCTTGAAAAAAACATACAAAATGCCAATATTTTTGCCGGTGACCTGACTCTTCAGGAAAGCGTTTCTTTCAAAAACGAAACGAATACTACATTGTCCTTAACAGAATACCTCGAAATGATTGAAGATAGCATACATGCTGTCGTTCAAATAAATCCTTTGAAAAAAGTTCTTCATACAAACCCTGTTCATGACAGCCTGATTCTGGCAATTAACAATTACAGAAGGTCCGTTGATTATTTGCTGCTTTCCAAGGAGGAACTGAACAACCAGACCTCCGGCAATTCAGAAAAACTCACTGCCATGTCATCGAATCTGCTGAATAAGCTTTTTCCTGTAATTGATTCTGAATTGTATGTCCATGCAGTACATTTTAAAAACCTGGAAGCTGAATTTCTGTATTTTGCTAACAACAGAGCTTATGATGAATTGATTTACCTCATTGACAATCTCTCGTATAGTCCTGCGATTCAGGAAATGGTTCTTATGGGGTATGACGACTTGACAATTTTGTTTGAAGAATATAAGGCAAAAGCACTCGTTGTGAAACAGATCCTTGAACGCATTGGTTATATAAGTCCTGGGAAAGGGCAAATTTATGATCTTGAGGATGATTTTACTGCTCTAATAAATACCTATACCAGATTCAAGGATTTTGCATTTCAAAAAATAGATCGTAGCAAGAACATTTCGTTTATGCTTTGTTTCATTTTTACTTTTTTGTTTAGCCTGTCATATATATGGCTTATCTTGTTATTAATGAAACAAATCAGACTTCCTTTGATTCAATCAGTTAAATTTAGCTTTGATATATCCAAAGGAAAATTAACGCTTGCTGAACTTGATCAGGACGCATCTTTTGAGTTTACATCCCTCAATAAAAACTTAAACAAAATCTACAAAGCCAATAAAGAAAAGAAAATATTCGTTGATAATCTTTTAAAACAAAAGTTCGATACAGATCTTTCTTTGCAAGGAATAGGAGATACATTTGGCAAAACATTGCTCGCACTGAAAGAAAACATGAGAAAATCCCGTGAAGAGCAATTAAAATATTCTGAGGAAAACCAACTCAGGCGCTATTTGAATGAAGGAATTGCCAAATTTGCAAACATCCTCAGAACATACAGCAGTGACCTTGATAAACTTTCGGATATTTTTATTCGTGAGCTGGTCAAATATCTGGAAGCTATACAAGGAGGTTTGTTCCTTGTAAATGAAAACAACGAAGATGAACTTAACCTGGTTGCCGCTTTTGCATACAGCAGAAAAAAATACGTGCAAAAAACGGTTCAGAAAGGAACCGGATTGGTCGGGACCTGTGCCATAGAAAAAAAGAGCATCAATCTTTCAGAGATACCGGATGATTATATTGAAATAACTTCCGGTCTCGGAGACGCTCTTCCCACCAATTTGCTCCTGCTCCCGGTAATGCACGAAGAGGAACTTATCGGGATCATTGAAATTGCATCCCTTAAAAAGTTTGAATCTCATCAGATCGAAGCCGGAGAAAGTATAGCATCCAGTCTTGCTTCTACAATTATTAATACAAAGATCAATGCACAAACTTCACAACTCCTGGCAAAATCTCAGCAACAAGCCGCAGAAATGACAGAACAGGAAGAAGAAATGCGTCAGAACATGGAAGAATTAAAGGCAACACAAGAAGAATCGGCAAGAAGGGAAGAAGAACTGGAGGGATTTCTGAATGCCATCAATCAGTCATTCTATGTTTTGGAATACGATACCGGAGGAACAATACTAACTGCAAATCAAAAACTGCTGGATTTTTTAAAACTTCCTTCAGAAAAAGTTACAGGCAAAACACACAATGAACTTTTTGGGAAAGGCACAAAAACTGACACCCTGTTATTTGCCAATGTATCTTCCGGAATTACAGTAGAACTATCTGAAAAAGTCACATTAAACAATAAACCGATTGTAATCAATAATACATTTTCTCCCTTAAGATCTAAGGATGGAGATACTGTAAGAATATTAAATATCATGACTGTAAATTTTAAGTGATAATTTTATGGTTGAGCTTGGTATAGTTGATATAAGAGAAATAATAAGATTGATAATAAACCATTACAATTTCGATTTTTCAAGTTTTTCACTCACATCATTTAAATATCGATTAGAGCATGTTATTGCGAAAAACAATCTGAATAGTGCTGAAAGCTTATTCAGAAAACTTACAGATGAACCTGATTTCTTTGATGTTTTTTTGCATCAACTATGCGTGCCTTCATCTGAAATGTTCCGTGACCCGTCTGTTTGGAGATGGCTGAGGGAAAGTTATTTTCCCTCACTGGAAGAAAAGCATCTTATGAACTTTAAAATCTGGCTGCCTTATTGTGTCTCGGGTGGTGAATTGTATTCCCTGGCCATATTATTAAAGGAAATCGATTTGCTTAATACTGTTAAAATATTTGCTACATCTTTTAGCAATAATAGTATAGAGGATATTAAATCAGGGGTTTATCCATTTAAGAAAAATGAAGTGTCTATCGAAAATTATAAACGATTTCAGGGAGATTCTGATTTAAGCAATTATTTTAAGCGGGAAAAGTACAATGTTGTCCGTGATACATCTTTGATAAAAAATGTAGAATTTATAAAAGATGATATTAACTTTAATAATGCACCCAAAAACATTAAGCTCATTTTAATGAGAAATGTAGTTATTTATTTCAATCCCTCTCACCAGGAAAAGGTATTAAAAACGATGCATGAGAGTTTATCAGCTTATGGTACACTAATCATTGGATTAAAGGAACAGATCAAACCCAATACAAATGCTCAGGGATTATTTGAAGCAGTTGAACTAAACGAAAGTGTGTATAAAAGAAAGGTAGTATAAGGAATGAATTACAAAGCTGTGATAATAGGAGGATCAGCTGGGAGTTTCCAGATTGTTACGCGAATATTAAATTCGTTAAATCCTTCTTTTCCTTTGCCGGTATTATTATGTCTTCACAGATTAAAACATGTTCGTTCCGGTTTCGTTGAAGCACTCTCTCTGAAATCTAATATCCCTATTTATGAACCCTCCGATAAAGATCAGCTCAAATCAGGATGTGCTTATCTTGCTCCTGCGAATTATCATATGTTTATTGAACTCGCAAACAGAATATCACTGTCAGCAGATGAACCTGTAAACCATTCCAGACCGTCAATTGATTTATCGTTTATTACTGCTGCAAATGCCTACAGAGAAAAACTAATAGGGATTATTCTTTCCGGAGCAAATCGTGACGGTGCGCTGGGATTAAAAAAAGTTGGAGATAACGGAGGAGTGACTATTGTTCAGGATCCATTGGAAAGTGAAGTGAAAACAATGCCCGAATCAGCCCTGCAACATACTAAGGTCGATTACGTATATTCCTCAGATCAAATCATTAAATTCCTGCTCAAACTTTAGTGTTTATGATATTTAAACAACATAAAATACTATTCCAGATCTTGTTTGCAATGACAATACTTTTTGTTTTGTTAATGGTCATTTCTTTCTGGAATGGCTATATGAAAAACAATGTTTCACCAAAGATCTGGCCATTTATTTATCTGTTCTTTGCCCTTGCTTCACTAACATACTGGTTTCTGTTTCAAAAAAAGATCGCTGATGATAAACTTATTGAAGAAGAGATAAACAGGAAAGTCGAAGAAGAAAGAATTAAACTTCTGGATGAGCTTAACAAAAATAAAGAAGACAAGGAAATCATTGTAGATAAAGAGGAAGAGATTCATGCCCTGATCAATAAAATTCTTCCGAAAGGCAAGTTTCAGTCTCCTGAAAGTTATGCAAGAAAATTGCTCTCAAATCTGGCTCAGGAACTGGAAGTCTGGCAGGGTATATTTTATATTGCAGATTCAAAAAAGAAGAATTTTAACTATTTATCAGGATACGCTATAACAAGTGAAAAACCAATTCCCGGCTTTGCCTTAGGTGAAAATCTTAACGGTCAGGCAGCCCAGACACAGGAAGTGATGGTGATTGATGAAATACCGGAAAATTATTTTAATGTGGAATCCGGACTCGGCAAAAGCAAACCTAAAAGTCTATTGCTTATGCCAATAGTTGATAAGAAAAAAACCATAGGTTTGATTGAATTGGCTATTTTTATTGAAGTACAGGAAAAGCATAAAAAGTTTATGTCTGCTATAAATAAACCTGTGGCAGAAAAATTAGTACAAATTCAAAAGTCATAAAATCAAGGAATGGCGAACTTTTTGAATTCATATAAAAAGTATTTTATTAAAGAGATTAATATTATTACAGTCGCTATTGTAATAGGTATTGCAATTCCTGTTATTACCTGGATCATTGAAATTATTGTTCGTGATCTCCCTGTTACTCCTGCATCAATAATCTTGTTGCACAGGAATATACCATCACTTCTTCTTGTTGATGTCCTGCCATTTATTTTAGTAGCGATCAGCTATCTTATTAAGAACCAGCAAAAATTAAGCACTGCAAAATATGATGAACAGCTTGCAGACAGGGATAAAAAAATAGAGAGCATGGCTGAATTTGCCAAGCAAATAGGCGAAGGAAATTACAATACTCAGCTGGATATCTCAACGCATAACGATGCTCTCGCTCAGTCACTTCTTGTGATGAGAGAAAATTTAATCTCCAATCAAAAAAAGGAAAATGAACAAAGTTGGATTGCGGAAGGAAAAGATACAATATCTGAAATTCTCAGGACGAATGTTAAAATCGATGAATTATCAAATAAGGTAATTCAATCGCTCGTCAAATATATTCATGTTGTTCAGGGAGCACTGTACCTGTATGATGAGAAAAACAAAGTGCTGATAAACTTTGCTACCTATGCCTACAACCGTAAAAAGTACATAAACCAGGAGTTTAAAATAGGGCATGGTCTGATTGGAGAATGTGCATATGAGATGGATTATATATACAGGACAGAAATACCGGAAGACTATTCAACGATTACTTCGGGAATTCTGGGAGATCAAAAGCCACAAAGTATCCTTCTGGTACCTCTGGTTACAGATGAGAAACTTCAGGGAATAATAGAATTTGCTTCTACCAAAAAAGAAATTCCTGACCAGACCATCCGGTTGTTAAAAGAACTAGGAGAAATTATCGCCCGTACTATTTTCAACCTGAAAGTAACTCAACGTACTGAACAATTGCTGGCAGAATCGCAAAAGATGACCGCTGAATTGCAGGAGAATGAAGAACAGCTGCGCCAGAATGCTGAGGAAATGAGAGCTACACAGGAAGAACTGCAAAAGTCAAATGAACAGTTGGAGGCAAATATTCAAAAAGTTGAGAATGCACAGAAAAGACTGTATTCATTGTTAGAGAATGCCTCTGAAATTATTTCCATATACGATGAAAACATGGTTCTGACATATGAAAGTCCATCGGTTATCAAGATCCTCGGATACACTCCTGAAGAAATGATGGGTGGTAAAGATATGGACAGACTTACACGCAAAGGCGAAACTGCTATGCGTGCCATGTTTAAACAATTGCTTTCCAATCCTTCTGAGCCTGTAAGCATCCAGTATACTTACATGAAAAAGAACGGACAGAAAATTTTCCTTGAAACTACAGGCAGAAACCTTCTTACAGACTCAGCAATAAACGGTATCATCTTAAACTCAACGGATATTACAGAAAGAAAAAGAGCTGAAAAAGAAGAACGAATGAGGAGTAAAATGCAGGCTCTTTCTGAGAATTCACTTGATATGATATTGCGCCTGAGTACTGTCGGACAATTCTTTTACGCAAATCCTGTAGTCGAGACATATACTGGTATCGAATCGAAAAATTTGATAAACAAAACCCTTAATGAAGTAAAATTTTCAGACATTCTTTTCAATTATTTTCGTGATACCATTGAACAGGTAAAGGCAAATCCTGAAAAAACAACAACAGAAATAACCATTCCGGCAAGAATTGAAGGGATTGAAGAAGATCGTATAATGAGTTTCAATGCTATCCCTGAATTCAATGAAAATGAGCTTGAAACCATTTTATTTGTCGGGCATGATATTACGGAAGCAAAGAGAATTGAACAGGAAATTCAGGATAAGAACAGGAAAATTGAAGACTCAATAAACTATGCCCAGCGGATTCAGACTTCTATACTTCCTGACAACAAGGTGCTAAGGGAATTCATTCCCAATTCATTTATTTTCTACAGACCGCGAGATGTTGTTAGTGGTGATTTCCCATGGTATTTTAAAAAAGGAGATGATATTTATATTGCGGCTGTTGATTGTACAGGACACGGAGTACCCGGTGCCCTGCTTTCCTTTATCGGATATTTTTTATTGAATAATATTGTGGATCACGAATCAGAACATACTGCATCAAATATAATTGATGAACTGCATTACAATGTGAGAAGAACCCTTAAGCAGGAAGATAATGAAGCTGAAGCCCGGGACGGGATGGATATTGCATTTTGTAAAATAAATTACGATAAAAAAGAGCTTCAATATGCAGGAGCCCACCGTCCGTTATATTTGTTACGTAATGGTGAACTTGAAGAATTTAAAGGTGATCGGAAAGCCATTGGAGGAATTCCTCACCGAAAGAAAGAAGAAAAAGATTTTACAAACTATATTCTGGATATTAAGAGAGGTGACAAGATATTTTTCTTTTCAGACGGACTATCTGATCAGCTTGGAGGTCCGGAAATAAAAAAATATTCTCCAAAACGAGTTCGGGAAAAGATTGTTGAGAATAAAGGCTTGACTATGGATGAATTTAATACTTTCTTTGCTAATGACTTTAATGAATGGATGGGCGATAATAAACAGATTGACGATGTTTTATTAATAGGAATTGAATTTTAATTAAAATAATATATTAATACAGGTGTACTATGGATAATAAAAAAGATGTAAAAGGCTTTCTTGAGTTTGTATACGAATTCTATAAAACCATGAAAGCCCATGAAATTACTCTGGTATATGAAGGAGAAATAACTCATCAGATTACCAAGGCTTTTACATCATTGACTGAATCAAACATGGCCAAAGATGATGAACCGGGAAATGTTCAGCGAAAAGTATTCCATGTTATGGTTGAATGTTTGCAAAATATCAGCAAACATGCCGATGATTTTATGTCAAGTGATTTTCTTTTTTCAGGAAGAGGAATTTTCCTGGTCAGTAAAGGCGAAAATGAGTATAGTGTTACTACTGGCAATGCTGTTGATAATGACAGAATTGAAGAATTAACCAATATGCTTGAAACCATCAATAAGATGGATAAGGATGGGCTTAAAGGCCTTTACAAAACGCAGATGAAAGAAGGGAGACTTTCTGATAAAGGTGGCGCCGGTTTGGGATTTATTGACATTAAGCGAAAAACCGGTAAAGAACTTGAATATCACTTCTTGCCTATCTCAAATGATACTTCATTCTTTTTATTAACTTCGACTATTTCAAGAGATGACATTTAAACAAAAAGTGTAGCTATGGAAACTATCAAAATTCAAGGTACTGAAGATACACCAAAAGTAATATTAGATAAGGATAATGATCTTATGGAAATATCTGGCCGTTCATTGCCTGAAGATGTGACTTCATTTTATGAACCAGTGCTGACCTGGCTTGATGAATATTCCCAAAGTCCGAATAAAAAGACCATATTCAACTTCAAACTGGTGTATTTCAATACTGCTTCATCCAAACTCCTGCTGGATATTTTAATGAAGCTGGAAGAAATTCATGAAGCAGGTAACGATGTTCTTATTCGTTGGCATTTTCCTGAAGATGATGAAGATATGGAAGAAGCAGGAGAAGAGTATGCAGATATTGTGGATGTACCATTTGAACAAGTGAGCTATTCAGGTTAGCATCTCATTTTTCTTGTGCCGGTAAAATTTACTTTATAAAATATGAGTGAGGAAATCCTTAAGGCTCTGATGCAGTTGTTTGCTATTGTTGCAAAACAAGATGAGGGCGTTGAGTCTACACAGGTCGAGTATGTGAAAACATTTCTGGAACAACAACTTACATCAGAAAAGGTAACGGAGTACTATTCCCTATTCGAAGAACATGCCGGATTAAAACTGGAAGAAGAAGAACAAAAAAAAGGCAAATTAACATCTGTAAAAGATTCAGTCAGAATCCTCGGCCTTTGCAAAAAGATCAATAAAACACTTACTCAAAAACAGAAAGTAGTTGTTCTTGTCCGTTTGTTTGAAATCATCAATGCCGATCGAAAATTTACCGATCAGCGAATGGCTATTATTAATACCGTAGCTGAAGTATTTAATATCTCTCAGATAGAATTTAAAAGTATAGAAACTTTTGTTATTAAAAATGAGGCGCTGGAACTTGATGATGGCAATATTCTGATTATCAACGAAAGAAATGAACGCTACAAGAACGCAAAAAAAATCAAAACAAAACAACTCGACAAAGACATATTTGTCCTCCGGGTTACAAGTGTTGACTTATACTTTTTAAAATATACCGGAAAAGAAGACCTGTTTTTAAACGGTCTGCCTATCAATTCATCTAGAATATACCTGTTTGCCAATGGCAGCACTGTAAAACTCACAAAAGGAGCACCTGTTTATTACAGTGATGTCGTTGCACATTTCATGGCGGATATTACTTCCAGTAAGATATCATACACCGTCAGAGATTTAAGTTTCAGATTTCCCAATGGGAATTCAGGTCTTGAAAATATCAACTTCTCAGAAGGACACGGGCGCCTGATTGGAATTATGGGCGCCAGCGGTTCAGGAAAAACAACATTGCTTAATGTACTTTCAGGCATTGACCAACCCACCGAGGGAGAAGTAATTATCAATGGATTGGATCTTCATAAAGATAAGGAAAAACTCGAAGGAGTTATTGGACTTATACCTCAGGATGATTTATTAATAGAAGAGCTAACAGTTTTTGAGAACCTTTATTACAATGCAAAACTGTGTTTTAAAAAAAAATCTGATGAAGAAATTACCTCCCTGGTAAATAAAACGCTTACAAATCTGGGACTTTATGACCGGAAGGATCTGAAGGTTGGATCTCCACTGAAAAAGATGATCAGTGGCGGACAAAGAAAACGTCTGAACATCGCTCTTGAATTGATCCGTGAGCCCTCCATTTTATTTGTTGATGAACCCACTTCCGGATTATCATCCCGTGATTCGGAAAACGTAATGGACCTGCTCAGAGAACTGACACTGAAAGGTAAATTAATATTCGTAGTGATTCATCAGCCATCGTCAGACATTTACAAAATGTTTGATAAAATGATCATTCTCGATGTCGGAGGTTATATGATTTATTATGGCAATCCGGTGGAAGGCATTATGTATTTTAAAAAGATGGATGCCCAGATCAACAGTGAAGTTGGAGAATGTCAAACTTGTGGAAATGTCAATCCTGAGCTTCTTTTTAATATTATTGAAACACATGTGGTTGATGAGTTTGGAAATTATACCGATATACGTAAAGTATCCCCTGAAAAATGGGAAGAAAATTACAATACCAATTTCTCGCCGGAAGAAGTTGATACTATATCTGAAAAACCACCTAAAACGCTGAATATCCCCAATTGGTTTTCGCAGTTAAGAATTTACGGAATTCGAGATTTTCTGTCAAAGATAAGTAACAGACAATACGTACTGCTAAATTTAATCGAAGCTCCTGTTCTTGGTTTTATTTTATCGTACCTTATCAGATACATTGAAGATCCTAACTCTAAAATTTATATTTTCAGGGTCAATGAAAACCTTCATATTTTTATATTCATGTCGCTTATTGTTGCCCTTTTTCTGGGATTGATGGTAAGCGCCGAAGAAATAGTAAAAGACAGGAAAATACTGAAACGGGAAAAATTCCTTAATCTTAGCAGATCAAGTTACCTTGTTTCAAAGATATTTATTCTATTCATCATCAGTGCGATCCAGACATTCCTCTTCGTAATCATTGCAAACAGTATCCTTGGTATTAAAGGAATGAACTTTGTTTATTGGTTTACACTGTTTTCCACAGCAGCATTTGCCAATATACTTGGTCTTAATATTTCTGCCACTTTTGACTCGGCAGTTACTATTTATATCCTTATCCCATTGATCATGATTCCCATGATGATACTCAGCGGTGCCATGTTTAGCTTTGATAAACTCAATCAGAAAATCGGGCGTGTTGATAAGGTGCCATTTATAGCAGAACTTATGGTAACAAAATGGGGCTATGAGGCTCTTATGGTTTATCAATTTAAAGACAATAAGTTTACCAGGGAGTTTTATGATCTTGAAAGACTTGAAAGTATGGCCGATTTTAAAAAAGTGTATTACATTCCTGAAATGCGCAACAGACTGAACAGAATTGATAAGGAAATAAGGAATATTAATCAGGTTGATGCTACAAAGAGCGATCTTATATTATTAATCAATGAAATAAAAAAAGAAAATACACGAATGAAATTGATTGCAAATGAACCTGCTCTTAAGCAAAATGGGGAATTGTTGGTGAAACCTGTCCTTTATGATCCTATAAATGAACTTAACAAACAAAACTTTGATTCCAATACTGCAAGAAGAGTCTATGAATACCTGAAACAACTTGACAGTTATTACGGAAGTGTTTTCCAGTTGGCCAACAAAAAACGTCAAAACAGTATTACGTACCTTCTTGAAAATTACCCGGAAAAATATCAGGAACGAAGAGATCGTTACTTTAATGAAAGCATTGCCGACATATTAAAAAAAGTATATGAAAAAAATAAAATACTTGAATACAAGCATCAACTGATTCAACACATTGATCCGATCTATGAAATACCTATCCCTTCGCATGCCTTAAGTTTCAGAACACATTTTTTTGCACCGCAAAAGCATTTTCTTGGAAAGTACCATGATACCTACTGGTTTAATATGGTTGTAATTTGGATATTGACATGCATATTATATGTTCAGTTATACTTCGATGTATTCAGAAAATTACTTGGCCTTGGGGAAAACTTGAAGAAAAAATAGATTTTTACTAAAACAGATTTTTAATATCTTTATACTAATTGTTACATTTGTTTAATCCGCAACAACAAATACAGAGAGCTATGATAAAAAGAATTTTTGCGCTTCTTGTTGTCAGCCTTTTACTTTTCGCTTGTAAATCGGGAGGAGAACGAAAGACAGAAGATGAATTTGAAGTCCCCGATGATATTGTTAATGAAGGCGTATTAGAAATTTCTGAAGAAGTTATGCAGAATATCGTTCAGAATATTTCTTCGCCTGTTGAAATGGCATCATTGGTCAAAAGCCTTAATGCTGATTTTTCTGGAAAATATTTGGCTCCTACTGATAAAGTAGATGATTTAACAACAAGTTATCAACAAGCATTTCATCTGGGAATTTATGCTGCAGATCTTGGCTATCTCAATATTTATAACAAAACAAACTCCGTAATTGATTACATTACTGCCATTAAAACTCTGGCAGACGGAGTACGAGTCGGCCAATTTTTTGATTTCACAACTCTCAAACGACTGGCGCAGAGTAATCAAAACCTGGATTCACTGATGTATATTTCTGTACATAGTTTTAACCAGATGGACAAATACCTCAGGAGCGATAACCGAAGCAATCTGAGCACATTAATGGTTACCGGCGTATGGATGGAAGGACTCTACCTTGCCACCCAGGTAGCAAAATCAGATCCACATCCTGAAATTGCAGAAAGAATTGGAGAACAGAAAATTATTATGGATCAGCTAATGCTTATTCTTGAAAATTATAGATCTGATAAGTATTTTCGTAAACTCATTGAAGATCTTACTATCATCAAGGATGAATTTGACGATGTTACGATCACTATCAAAAAAGGAGAACCTGTGGCTATTGAAGAAGACGGAATGTTGGTTATCGTGCAAAAAGATGTTAGTATGGTTGAAATTTCAGACGACAGACTGAACAGCATAATTGAAAAAACAGAACAAATCCGAAACAAGCTAATCAGTAATTAATATGAAAAATATCCTGAAATACATATTCCTTTCATTGATTTTCTTTGCGAGTGAAATAATTGCTCAAGACAATGTCGAATTAGTTGCTCAGTGTGCCGCCAGTGCCGGAAATGTTACCTATTTAAAGGATTTTATTGTAAAGTTGGATGCTGGCATTCCGGGCGGAAAACCACCTTCAGCCAAATTTTCAATGGTTCTGAGCAAAAACACACAATATCGTTTCTCAATATGTACTGCTCCTGATTCTGAGGGAGAAGCTATCCTTCAGCTTTTTGATATGAATGTATTGCAGGGTAGCACTTACATTAGTTCAACCGGCAAAGAATTTCCTTTTTTCGATTTTAAATGTCAAAAGACAGGCGTTTACCATGTGTTCATTTCTTTTAAGGAAGGTAAACCCGGAGAATCTGTTGGAATTTTATCTTTTGTTAAAAAGCTCTGATACAAACAGAAATATTATTACTGCAAAAAGCTGTCTTCTCCCCGACAGCTTTTTTTCAGCTAAATACATTCAATGCCAAAGGTGCAATAAGAAGAAGTATAAACAGGATATTATTAAAAAAATTATTCCTGCAATCACTAAAATAAGAAGACAAAAGTATTGATGCAGGTATTGATAAAAGTATAAATATTTCGATTCCAACCGAAGGAATACACAGGTACATTAAAAGAACATTGATAAAAAGGTAAAATCCCAATTGATAATACTTTCTAACCTGAACTTTGGTTGTGGCATATATGCGCAAAGCGTGAAAATTTGCTATGATCATAATAAAAAGGTACAATCCCAGTGCAGCTAAAAATTGCCAGTTAAAACTTACAACTTTGTCAAGGGTCAACCATTGAAAAAGCATGTCTGCCATCTCCTTCACCGATTTATCAAGAATAAAATACCCGGAAAAAATATAAAGAAATGGCAGAAACAACCCAATAAGAGTATACAACAGCTCTCTCCAATTGAATTGACGAAGAGTAACCTGTGAAATCCATAGGAAGGGCAATAAGAAAATGATGTTGAAATAAAATAAGCTCGCTATTGCCAATAGTATGCCGGCATCTAGATACCTCAGAGATGCTTTGTGGTCTGCCGGATTGTTAAAAATCCTCTGAATAATAATCAGGATAAATACAACTGCTATTAATATTTCTGAAAAAAGTTCCTGATGCAATGCAAAAGAGGACACAGAAATAACAAAAACTGCAGGAAATTGAACCCTTTTTTGAATGATTAAAAATTTGATACATGTTCTGGTTAAATAAAATCCTGCAAAAAGTAATATTAATGCTGTAAAAAGAGATAAGATGAAACCGGAACTATCAAGTTTAAACAGTAAATTCTTATAATTTGCCAGAAATGGTAAAAGAAAGGGAATGGGCAGATTTTGTTGTTTCGCGCGAACTATGTAAACACTATAAACGGAAAGAAAAGAATAAAAAACAATGAAGAGAATAAATGCTTGCTGATTTCTACGAAATAGTTTTATCATAACTTTTAAAAAAGAAAACTATCACAAATAGTTATTCAAAGTTAAAATCGTAAGGAACTAATTATGATAGTTTTCAAATACGATGATCATTCTGACTATAAAAGGGCGTCCAATTTCTTTACTAGTGTACTTTTAGGGACAGCTCCCACTTGCTTATCTTTTATTTCTCCATTTTTAAAAAACAGTATTGTGGGTATATTTCTTATACCAAATTTCCTGGCGATTCCGGGATTGTTATCAACATCCAGTTTCCCAACGATTACCTTATCCTTGTAATCCTCTCCTATTTCAGCAACAATTGGCCCAACCATATGACATGGACCGCACCATTCTGCCCAAAAATCAACAATTACAGGTTTCTCTGCTTTTAAGACAATTTCCTCAAAATTCGAATCATTTATTTCTAATGCCATTTCAATGATTTATTTATTAATTAAAAACTTTCTACTGTATATAACAAATTTAATAAAATTCAAAAGCCGCTCAACGACAAATGATCAACTAACTTTAAACTCTATTTCAGATTTTGTATTAAGGTATTCTATCAGTTCATTTGTAACTGAAACCGACGTATTTCTCGAAAACATCTCTAAAGTAATCCCTTCTTCTTCATCATAAATATAAAATTTAACATTCGTTTTGCCATTGTATTGATTTGTTTTCTCGCGAATTTCTTTAATGAGTTTTTCATTGATATCTTTTAACGCTATCCTGATCGCAAGATTATTAACGATTTCCTCTCTTGCATTGTTTAAAATAATCATGGATTTTACTTTAAATTCCCATGAATTTGCATCTCTACGCCATTGACTCGGTTGTAAAGTTCCCTTTATTAACAGTGAATAACCTTCATACAGGTACTTTCTGTAATCTTCATAATCTCTGCCAAATAGCATAAGCTTATAAGAATCTGTGTAATCCTCAATAACAAAAGAACCAAAAGGTCTTCCTGTTTTGGTCGTTAAATGTTTTACCTCAGTCACTAACCCGGCTACTGAGAGTTCCTTGCCTTTCACAAGATCGATATCTTTCAAATCAGACAAGGTAAAATTTGTAAAGTTATCAAGTTCCAGTTTGTAATCATCAAGAGGATGTGATGATAAGAAAACCCCGATAAGGTCCCTTTCTTTGTTTAATTTTTCCAATGGAGCCCAGGGTTGTCCATTTTGAACTTCGGGCTTTTTCTGAGCATTGATATAGCTTGAATCATCATCAAAGAGAGTGTTTGTCTGTTGTGATTTAACCAGATTACCATACCGAATTAACTGATCTATTAATGTCAGGTTTTCTCTGTCGGTAAGAAAATACTGATATCTTTCTATTTCTTTAAAACTATCAAAACCCCCTGCCATTACAAGAGCTTCAAGACTTCTTTTGTTCACTGTATTCAGGTTCAGTCTTTCAACAAAATCATATATGTTTTTAAACAATCCCCCTTTTTCTCTTTCTTCAATGATATGGTGTACGGCCGATTCTCCCAAACCTTTTATAGCTGCCAGTCCAAAGCGAATATTCCCGTCCTTGTTCACTGTAAATCTTGAATGACTTTCATTTATGTCAGGTACCATAACATGCAAGCCCATGCGTTTACTCTCTTCCATAAAAAAAGTAATCTTCTTAATATCACTTAAATTACGGCTAAGCACAGCTGCCATAAATTCAGCCGGATAATTTGCTTTTAAATATGCAGTCTGATATGATACAAGAGCATAACATGTAGAATGTGATTTGTTAAAAGCGTATTGGGCAAAAGCTTCCCAATCGCTCCAGATTTTATTGATCACATTTTCTTTATAACCATTTTTCTGACACCCCTCTACAAATTTTTCTTTCAGATCATCCATCATTGATTTGATCTTTTTCCCCATAGCTTTTCTTAAGGAATCAGCCATGCCTTTGGTAAACCCTGCCAGTTTCTGCGAAAGCAACATCACCTGCTCCTGGTAAACTGTAATGCCATAAGTATCCTTAAGATATTCCTCCATTTCCGGCAGATCATATTCTATTCTTTCACGACCTTGTTTTCGGGCAATAAATTTTGGTATGTAGTCCATGGGACCTGGTCTGTATAAAGCATTCATCGCTACAAGGTCCTCGAATCGATTGGGTTTAAGTGCCCTCAAATGTTTTTTCATGCCCGGTGATTCAAACTGGAATAAACCTGTTGTTTCACCCTTGCTATACAATTCAAAGGTTTTGGCATCATCCATGGGTATCTTCTTAATGTCAACATCAATACCTTTTGACTGCTTAATATTTTCAATTGTATCCTTGATAATTGAGAGGGTCTTTAATCCCAGAAAATCCATTTTCAGCATGCCCACTGCTTCAATATGTTTCCCGTCAAACTGGGTAACATAAAGTTCAGTGTCCTTATTGGTGCAAACCGGAATATGTTCTTCCAGATCCTCTTTGCCGATAATGATTCCGCATGCATGCACCCCGGTTTGTCTTACAGATCCTTCAAGAACTTCCGCATACTTAAGGGTTTGGGAAATAAGTGCATTGGGACTCTCCTTTTCCTCCAACAGTTCCGGGGACTCATCGTACGCCTTTTTAAATGATGTGCCGGGTCTTTCAGGTACCAGCTTAGCCAACCTGTCAGCTTCAGCAAGTTCAAGCTTTTGTACCCTCGCAACATCCCGAATAGCCATTTTTGGTGCCATGGTACCAAAAGTTATAATATGAGCAACACGCTTGGCTCCGTATTTATCAACAACATATTTCAATACTTTCTCCCTTCCGTCTTCATCAAAATCAATGTCCATATCAGGCATAGAAATACGATCAGGATTCAGAAATCTTTCGAACAGCAAATCGTGCTCTATGGGATCAATATCTGTTATCTGAAGACAATAGGCAACAGCTGAACCTGCAGCTGATCCGCGGCCCGGACCTACTGATACTCCCAACTCACGCGCTGCCCTTATAAAATCCCAGACAATAAGAAAATAACCGGGAAAACCCATTGATTTAATGGTATTCAATTCAAAGTCGATTCGTTCCTTCACAGAAAGATCCAGCGGCTCTCCATAACGATACCTTGCACCCTCATATACCAAATGCTGAAGATAATCAGCCTCAAGTTTCACCCTCAATACCTTTTCCAGATTACCCAATCTTTTATAGGATGTTTCTGATATTTCTTTTACCAGATCATCTTTGGTGTATTTTTCGCGGTAACTTTCAAGTGTTCCAAATTCCTTTGGAATAGGAAATTCAGGCATTATGGGAGAAGAATCGAGTTTCAATTCTTCAATTTTTTCAACTATGCGATGGGTATTTTCAAGGGCTTCCGGTACGTCGGAAAACAAATTCCGCATTTCCTGCTGAGTTTTGAACCATTCCTGATGTGTATATCTTAGCCGGTTAGGATCATCAATGTCAGAAGCTGTACTGATGCATAATAACCTGTCATGCGCTTCGGCATCTTCTTCATTGATAAAATGAACATCATTGGTCGCTATTAAGGGGGTATTTGTTTCTTTTCCCAATTGAATCAGATTTGTATTAACAAATACCTGATCTTTGTATACTTCCTCATCAATTTCAGCAATTCCGGATTTATGCCGTTGTAATTCCAGATAAAAATCTTCAGAAAATATTTCCTTAAATTCCAGTATTTTCTCTCTTGCCTCTTTAATTCCTTCGTGCAATAATACCGAAGATATTACTCCGTGTAAACATGCAGAACATGCTATTAATCCTTTATTGTATTTCCTTAAAAGCTCCATATCAATTCTGGGCTTATAATAGAAACCTTCCGTCCATCCAAAAGAAACCAGCTTCACAAGATTGTGATAACCTTCCATATTCTTTGCAAGTAACACCAGATGCTTTCCTCCTCCATCTGTTTTCTCGGATTTATCAAATCTGGTGCGATGAGCTACGTATACTTCGCAGCCTAATATCGGCTTTATCCCTTTTTTTCTTGCAATAGAATGAAATTCCTTTATCCCGAACATATTGCCATGATCAGTAATCGCCAATGCAATCATCCCATCTGCCTTGGCTTTGGTTATAAGACCATTTATATCTGCTGCACCATCAAGAATTGAATACTGTGTATGAACATGCAAATGCGTAAAAGGAACAGATACATCAGGTTTCAGAATCTTCTCAGACTGAGCATCAACAGGAGAAAGATCCGCTTCTGCACCGGCCACTTTATTTGATTCAATACGAATTTCAATGGGTTTGATCACTTCCCTGTTGTGCTTCCGGAACTCCCCGATAAATGAAGTGGAAAGTCCATGTTTAACAGGATCGATTATTCCAAGCCTTAAAAGTTCTAAAAAACATCGAGCAGTAGCAACTACATCTGCTGAAGCATTATGAGCCTCCTCAAAGCCTTCTTCAAACAATTTTGTATGCAATTCAGAGAGGTTTGGCCATTTGTATTTACCACCTCTGCCTCCGGGCAAAGCACAAAAATCAGTACTTTCTTCTTTTGTATCAATCTTTGCTAGTGTAAGAAAATTCGTTGGCGTATTTTTCCTGAGATATTCTGCTCCTGCAATGCTGATATCAAACTCAACATTATGCCCCGCTAAAAATCTGCTTTTGGCAAGGGTATTATTAAACTCATTCAGAACCCATGTAAGATCTTTGCCTTCTTTTAATGCTTTTTCAGTTGAAATGCCGTGCACTTTCTCGGCACTATAGGGAATGGTATAGCCTTCAGGTTTAACAATGTAGTTTTTAACCTCCATCAATTTTCCTGTGCTGTCATGCAACTGCCACGCTATTTGCACCATGCGCGGCCAATTATCAGAATCAGTAAGCGGGGCATTATAATTTTTAGGAAGTCCCGTTGTCTCTGTATCAAATACTAAAAACATAAAGACAGGAAATTGATTACCTCACAAAGGTACAATACAGGAAAATAAAAAATAAGGAGTGTTAATATTTATGGATAACTATAATTTATCTTAATAGTATTTCATCAATTTGCCTTCTGAACATTTCTTTTGTCTGTTCGGGCGTTTGAGCAATACCTGAAGACATTACCGGTGTGTCATCCTTAGGAATAAAAAGAAAGGTCGGTATACTCCGAACACCAAATACGGCCGCCAGTTCCTGCTCCTTCTGAATGTCTATTTTATATACCTGAATTTTGCCGGCATATTCCTGTGCAAGATCTTCGATAATAGGCGACGTTATTCTGCAAGGTGCACACCAGTCGGCATAAAAATCAACGAGTCCCGGAAGCTCTCCCTTGTAAATCCATTCATTGGGATTGCTCTCATAATCCATAATTTCATCAAGAAACATTTGTTTTGTCAGTAAAATAGGTTTTACGATCTCTTCTGATTCTTCAACAATTGCCTCTTTGTTGTTCGTTTGACTGTTACATCCAAGAACCAGGAATGTAATAACGATTGAAATGCTAATTAATCTTTTCATTTTTATCTTTTTTTCAATTGTTCTCATTTAGATACAAGTTTTTTTATGTTATAGCTTGACATAACCAATTGCCAGATGTACGTCTCTTTCTGACCGGTATGTTATTCAAATATATTTATTTATCTATATATTTACATATATGATGCCAACTTTTCTCATTTGCTGTAAAAATCTTTAATGAATTGATGTCGTTTAATTTAACCTGTATGTCAGTTTGGCATATTTCTACAAATGATTTTCATGTACCTGCTAAAAAACACATATTGTATAGTACCAAACAGAATTACAGAACAATTGTTTTGCAATGTGGCAAGATCCTTTGTTTTTTTATAAATGAATTGCTTTCCGGCAAGCAGCCGATGTATCAAAATGAAATTTGAGTTTTACGAGTAAATGGCGTTTACCTTTGGGCAAGATCCAAGACCCAAAAGGAATTTTACCCTGTGCTCTTGTTACAGGGTGTTTGATCCCGATTAGCTTCGCTATCGGGATTAATTGAAGCTCCACGCCGCAAGCGGCTGAATATCAAAATTGAATATTTTTATCCTTCGATGTAAGCATCGGAGTACCAGCCTGTCCGGTTGACAGGTCAGACTCATTTATCCCGCTACGCATAGCTAGCGGGATTCGTTCGACTTACAATTTTCACTTCATACTATTCGTGAAAATTGAGTCTCACGAATAAAATAGCAAATAGATTTAGTAATTCTAAATATTTATCTAAATTTGCAGGCTCAATTTTAACCGTGTTTAATATCCACGGTATTAGTAGGTTTTATTAAATAATTATGTATGCCCGCAAAAATCAGATTAACAAGACAAGGTCGTAAAAAAAGACCGATCTACCACATTGTGGTAGCAGATAGCAGGGCGCCACGGGATGGTAAATTCATAGATAAATTAGGATTGTATGATCCAAATACTAATCCTGCTACAATCGATCTAAATTTTGAAAAGGCATTAGATTGGTTGCAAAAGGGCGCTCAACCTACTGACACATGTAGAGCTATCTTATCATACAAAGGTGTTTTAATGAAAAAACATCTGCTGGAAGGTGTTCGAAAAGGAGCTTTTTCTGAGGATGAATCCAATTCACGCTTCGATAAATGGTTAAAAGAAAAAGAGGCTAAAATTACAGCCAAGGCGGATAAACTGAAAAAAGCTAAAGAAGCTGATATGAAAAAACGCCTTGAAGAAGAAACAAAAACAAAAGAAGCAAAAGCTGAAGAAATAGCGAAGAAGCGAGCTGCTGCCGAAAAAGCTGAAGAGGAAGCTTCTGTTTCTGAAGATGAAACTATTGCCGTTTCAGAAGAGAATATCCCTGTTGGGGAAGAAACTGCAGAACCCGCTGAAAAAGCTGAAGTACAGGAAAAATCCTCTGAAGAACAAGCAACTCGGGAAGAAACAATTGCAGAAGATTCCGGGAATGTAATAAAGGTTGAAACTGAAGAATCACCTGTTGCTGAAGAGACAGTTACTCAGGAAGAAGAGGAAGAGAAGAAAGTTGGTTCTGAGGCAGAAGTAGCTGAAGAAAATGAGGATGTATCCACAGAAACTGTTGCAGAAAATCAAAAGGATGATCAGGCAGAAACTGATCAGAAAGAAGACACAGAAGATACTCCTTCTGAACAAAACAAAAAGAAAGAATAGTACAATTCATTTTTCTTTGAGAAAGAATCAATGTTAGACTTATCTGATTGTATATTGCTTGGTACAATCACTAAATTACATGGTATTCATGGCCAGGTAATTCTTAAGTTAAATGACATTGATTTCGATAATATTCTTATTATGGAATCGGTTTTCCTCGAAATTGACGGGCTGCCGGTTCCTTTTTTTGTTTTGGAATATTCTGAAAAAACAATAAATCATTTGATCATTGAATTTGAAGACATTCACAATGAATCCAAAGCAAAAGAATTAATTGATGCAAAAGTCTTTATTCAATCCTCCCATGTAAATAAAATACATGAACAGTTTACTGATCTGACACATATCATTGGATACACAGTTATTGATAAAAACACAGGCAGATTAGGTATATTGAAAGACATTATTGATATTCATCAAAATCCTCTTTTATGTATTTCCTGCGCTGAAAAAGAAATACTTATTCCGGCCAGTAAGGAGTTTATTCTGGAAATTGATACCACAAAAAAAACAATGTGGGTTGAATCGCCGGAAGGATTGACAGACCTTTCATAGACCAATTCTATTCAGATAGCTCATTATACAAAAGTCTGAGGCGGTTTAAAGTACCAAAATTCAAATTCACGTCAGTGTAACCCTCTCCCGTGCATTTACGTATATACAATCACTACTATAGACGAAAGAATTAAATTAGAAAAGACCGGGTATACAATGTGAGATTGTATGCCTTTAAGCATTTATACCAACTTGGGCAATTTATAGCGATACACTAGTCGCTAAATAAGGTATTAAATGAGAACCACAAAACTACTAACTATTTTTTTGCTCTCATTTTTGGTTTCTATCACTCAGGTTAGAGGACAATGTTCGCTGATCACCAAAAATGGAAGTTCACAGGATCCCAAAACTGTATGTGCACCTGTTGATTTTACCATGAATGTGTGGTTTAAATTCCTGATGCCTGTGGATACTTCTCTGGTCGTGATTCGTTTTGTATGGAATGATGGCACAGGAGCTATTACAACTGTCCCTGGTAACTGGAATGCTGCCGGTGACTCTGTATGGGCTGAGGCCACACATATTTATCCTCCTGATGATGAATGTGCAAAAACTGCTGACTCTTATCTTGTTTATGATGGAGATATTTGTACCAGTAGCGGCCATCAGGAGCAAACTTTCAGTACCTGGGGTACCGATGAAGAAAATAGCGGGGTCTTAAATACGGATCCTGTTGTTTATTATTTCTGCGAAGGTGATGATATTGTAGATGTTACCTTTGATGATGCCTCAACATTCAACTGTAACATCGCCATTGAGCCTGATAATCCGAACCGATATTTCCGCTGGGTGCAATTCATTTATAACACATACATTCAGCCTGGTGACCGCATACCTGATGTAACTGTTCGTGACGGTGGAGGCATGGTTCATGTTATGACAGATAATGCAGGTAACTTTGTAGCTTCGCTTAACGGCCCGATCATTCAAATACCTATACCTGCCGATGGCCCTAACCAGACTTCTTTTGCCATTAGCGCCCCTCCCGGAGGAGTTGCCGGTGATATCTTTGAGATCACCCTTCGGAACTGGAATGTTTGCAATCCTTATGACAATTTTCCGACAGACGGAATACCTCCTGCCGATCTGTTAAATGGAGATAATCCCCCCATTATTACCACCGCATATATAGAAATAATTGCCCCCCCGCCTGTTGTTGTTTCCAGTCTTTTTGAGTTCTGTACCATGGATGACATTCAGCTGACAGCAACAGCCGGCAGTGCCGAAGTAAGATGGTATGCCGATTCATTAATGTCAACTTTGCTGCATATTGGCAACAATTACAATCCGCAACTTCCTCCTTTTAACCTTGACAATACCGTACCGGGAAATTATACTTTTTGGGTAACCAGTATCGAGGGTATGTGTGAAAGCGCACCCAGCAGGGTTGATGTGGTAATCTATGAGACTCCCGATGCGGTTTTTGCCGGCGATGATCAAATTATCTGTGCAGACAGCATCCAACTGAGTGCCACCCCTCCATCTGCAGGAACCGGATTATGGACTACTTCCGGTTCAGCTGGAATTGATAATCCTTCAAACCCTGTTACATGGGTTCATCATCTTGATCATGGTCCCAATACATTCAGGTGGACAGTAACAAACGGACCCTGTAATTCTTATGACGAAGTTATTATTATCAGCGATCGTCAGCCCGATCCGGCTTATGCAGGAATTGATAATAGTTTTTGTGATGCTGATACAATCCTTCTTGATGCAGCTCCACCTACAGATATGGGAAGAGGACACTGGCTTGTAATCGAAGGCAGTGGAACAATATCTGATACTGCTCTTTACAATGCAGAATATAGTTCACCTTCTCCTGGTACAAATCTACTTATATGGCGGGTATCAAGTCAATATGGTGCATGCCCAATAAGCATTGATTCGATTGAGTATTTTGTTGATTATTCTCCCGGTATCGCTTTTGCAGGAAATGATATACGGTACTGTGAAGTGACATCCGTTTACCTCGAAGGGAATACACCAATAAATGGAGGTTCAGGAAACTGGGTTTCCATTGAAGGAAGTACCTCAATTGACAATGTTACTGATCCAAATTCAAGGGTGGATAATCTTGTGGAAGGAGATAACAGCTACATCTGGACATTATCAAGCGCCTATGGACTTTGTCCTTCAACCTCTGATACCGTTACAATTTCTCTTGATCTTACACCAGGAATAGCAGATGCCGGACCGGACATATATCTTTGCCTCGAAAATTCGGATACTCTGGATGCAAATTCCCCCATTCGAGGAGAAGGTCACTGGCAGGTGATATCCAACCCAAGTGGAACACCTCCTGTATTCAGTCCGAATTCATCCGATCCAAATGCTATAATTACTGTACTGCCCGGCAACGAAGGGGAATATACCATTCATTGGATACTGCAAAACGGATCCTGTATCAGTATTGATACCCTTATTGTCGATTTCGGTATCCCTCCTCCGCCGAGCTTTGCCGGAAATGACACATCTGTTTGCGGTCTCAGTGTTGAGTTACATGCCAATACCTTCCAGCAGGGAACAGGTATGTGGACCCAATTAACAGGTCCGGGAACTGCAAGTTTTGATCCCGACAGGTATACAGAAGATGTCGTTGTAACCATTCCATCCGGTTCGGAAGGAGTATATGATTTTGAATGGATGCTTACAAGCGGTGCCTGTGCTCCGACTTCAGATACGGTTCAGATTACATTTCTGGTACTTCCCGATCCTCCGATAGTTACAGATGCCGAATCCTGTGGCCCTGATTCCCTGAACCTGACAGTTACCGGTCCGGGAGGTAATGCTGTAGTACAATGGTATTATGAGATGGCTGATCCGGGTCCTTTTCATTATGGTGATAGTTATACTACTCCTTACCTGCTGAGTTCGGAAGATTATTATGTAAATTCTTATGACAGTGTTTCTCACTGCAGAAGCTCAAAACTGGAAATAAATGCTAACATTTATCCTGTGCCCGATCCACCAATTCTTCAGGATGATAGTCTTTGCGGTCCGGGCGATTTTATTCTAACCGGCACAATTCTGCCTCCTGCCCATGTGATCAGATGGTCGGAAGATGCACTTGAAACAGCAATTATTGGCGAAGGCACCCAGGTTACCCACTATTTTTCCGCCAACGATAGGGTTTATGCCCGGGCTGTTGATACGCTTCACGGATGCATAAGCGATATGGATTCTCTTGACATCACTGTTCATCCGGCTGTTCCTGCTCCAACGGTCTATTCCGATTCATCCTGTGGCCCTTCCGATTTTTATCTGCATGCTACAGGACAATCTTCTTCCAGTTTACTTTACTGGCATGACGATCCTGTTGGCGGAAGTATCATTCAAATTGCCGACAGCCTGTACGTTCCTTCTTCTGGCAGTTCGAGCATGTACTGGGTATCGGAATTTGATGATTCAACCGGTTGTTCAAGTGAGCGTGTACCTGTGGAAGCCATAATACACCCCATACCTGCAACGCCTGTTGTCGATGACACTTCATCCTGTGGTGCTGCTTCATTTGTTATACGTCCGCAAGGCGATATAAACACTACTACATTCAGGTGGTATGATCTGCCCGTTGGTGGCACAATAATTCAGCAGTCTGACACTTTGTATACCGGCTTACTCTCTTCAAATGAGTTTTATTGGGTATCGGGTTATAATGAAGTTACTTCTTGCGAAAGTCCAAGAGATGAGATTACAATTTCAATATACCCGATGCCCGCTCCTATTAACATTATCGGTCCGACAGTAGTTCTTTTGGATCAGACAGGAGTAATCTTTTCAACTACGGGTAACAGTACTTCAACATATGTCTGGACTATTCCGGTGGGTATCACACTTGATGAAAACATGAATGATTTTATCAGGTTATCTTTCCCGAATACCGGTTCTTATACAATTTCAGTATATGAAATTACGCAAGATGGTTGTATTGGTAATCCTGTTAGCCACCCGATCAACGTGATCAATGATTCAATTGCTGTAGATATCGGGCTTTATAATCAGAATGCCTGCACAGCTGTGGATTTTGAAATAAGACCATACCTGTTTGGAGGAACACCTCCTTATACATATTCATGGACCGGTGATATAGCATATCTGTCAAATCCAAATTCTTTGTTTACTACTTTTTCTCCTCCGGGAACCGGAACATATTATCTATACCTTGAAGTTGTTGATGTTAATTTAAAAACTGCCTATGATTCGGTAGCTATAACGGTATTCACTTCTCCAACTGCCAATATTACAATAAAAGATGAGATTGTATGTGTTGGTGATGAGCTCCAGATTCAGGTTGAAACAACGGGCTATGACCCGGTATACCACCTGTGGACAGGGCCTGTTCATAATCTTTCCTCCTATTCCATTATGGAACCTGTATATACCCCATATCAACCTGATACGGTTACATATTATTATGAACTTACCGATGTTAATGGATGTAAAGCATACGATAGTACAAATATATATTCTGATATTCCTATTGCATATTTTGAATTGTTAACAGAACCCGGATGCAGTCCTCTCCTGGTAGAATTCAATAACCTGTCTGAGAGGGCCGTATACTATGAATGGGAATTCGGAGACAGCAGTTATTCAACAATTGAAAATCCATCGCACACATTTATTAATCAAAGCGCCGAAATAAAATATTACCCTGTAAGACTCGAAGTCACCAGTATTCTTGGCTGTAAAGATGATATCACTCAATATGCCATGGTATGGCCAAACCCTGAAGCTACGCTCGACGCCATACCTGAAAATGCTTGTAGTCCGGCAGATATAACCCTGTTCTCTACTCCCGGAAATATGAATTATTATTGGGATTTTGATGATGGCGTAACAACATCCACAAATACTTTTGATGTAAATCACATGTTTCAGACAGAAGGTGAGGCAGATGAAGTATTCCATGTGAAGGTAATTACTGAATCGTCATTGCATTGTATCGATTCAGCATTTTTAACTTTAAATATTTATGCAAGTCCTGAGGCTGATTTTGCTATTCTTCCTCCCAGCGACACCTTCCCTAATAACAGTTTTGAGCTAAATAATCTTACGGAAGGCAGCAGATGGGATTATCGATGGAATCTTGGTGATGAAGAAAGAATCCTTGATGTTCGCGATCCCGGAATTGTTGAATATGAATCGCCGGGCAATTATACAGTAAGTTTAGCAGTTTCCAGTGAACATTGTGCTGATAGTGTGAACAGAACTCTTTACCTGCATCCGGCCGTTCCCCATGCAAAATTTGCCGGTCCTGAACCAGGTTGTATGCCTCATACCATTACATTGATAAACAACTCACAATATGCCGAAGAATATTACTGGGAATTTGGTGACGGAAGCATATCAACAGCAGCAGAGCCTACATACACCTATTACCAGGCTGGCATATACAAAATTAAACTCACAGTTAAGGGCCCGGGAGGCGAAGATTCTTATAGCGACACAGCAAGAGTCTACATAATACCGAATGCCTTTTTTGATCTGGCTCCCAGATATGTATACGTAAATGATGAACCTGTTAATTTCTTTAACCTTTCTGATCATGGAGATATATATGAATGGGATTTCGGTGACGGGACAACATCGACTGAATTCAGTCCAAAACATGTTTACAGGGAGGAAGGAACCTATGATATTACCCTGATGGTAACAACCGACAAGAACTGTATTGATCTTTATGTAATGGAAAATGCCGTTTTTGTTGAGCCATCGGGCAAGATTGAATATCCGAATGCTTTCAGACCAAATTCACCTCTTGAAGAAAACAGGGTTTTCTTGCCGGGTATCATTGATCATGTGGCAGAATATCACCTGATGATATTTAACAGGTGGGGCGAAATGGTATTTGAAAGTCATCACCAGGATATAGGCTGGGACGGCACGTATAACGGCAAACCGGCTAAACAGGACGTCTACATCTGGAAAGTAAAGGGCACCTATTCAGATGGAAAAGGATTTACTAAAACGGGCGATGTAACCCTTATGTATTAACAATTAAAACAATTTGTTTTATTAACTACTAACTACTGGTTAACTGCAAAATATGCAGTTAGAATAAAGAAAGCAGCAATGCTGCTAATACAACAGGGCATGAAAAGATGGGCATTTATATTGTGGTTGATTCTTATTGCTACACTTTGCATGAGCCAGGATCCCCAGTTCTCCAGGTTCTATTCCAATGCATTGTATATGGCTCCTTCCTTTGCAGGCAGCACCGGCCAGAACAGGTTTGCTTTGAATTATCGCAATCAATGGCCATCTGTAGATCGTGGTTATGAAACCTATACTGCTTCTTTTGATCATTATTTTTCCAAGCTTAACAGCGGAACCGGGATTCTGTTCATGCATGATGTTGCCGGTTCGGGTAATTTGAGCACGACGAATTTATCCCTCTTATATACTTATGATTTCCGTATCAAAAATACCGTACATGTCCGTCCCGGAATGTCATTTTCTTATACCCAGAGAAGTATTGACTTTGAAAAACTTGTGTGGCGCGATCAAATGTCCCCGGGAGGCAATTCACCTACAACAGGCGAGGTCGTTTCATACGAGAAAACAGGGGATCTCGATTTTGCAGTATCCGGATTAATTTATGGAGAAAGTTTTTGGATAGGCTCAACCATAGATCATTTATTGCATCCAAATCAATCTTTGTACGAAGAAGAGAATTCAGATGACAATAAAGCTTTATTACCAACAAAAGTGCAGGTTTTTGGAGGTATGCGTATTGTAATAAAAGAAACTCTGTTAAGACCTACACCAACTGTTCTTCAACTAGCCTTCTTGTATAAGAACCAGGCAGAGTACAATCAGCTGGATCTTGGTTTTTACTGGAATTACGAACCCCTGGTACTTGGCGTCTGGTATCGTGGAATACCAATTATTAAAGACAATAGCATCAATGATGCAGTTGTATTCCTGGTAGGTTTTAAGACCAGAAGATACAATATCGGTTACAGTTATGATTTTACAACTTCAAAACTCATCACCTCATCAGGAGGTGCACATGAAATATCACTCTCTTTTACATTCAGCAAACCCAATAAACGAAAACGCATAAAGAAAATGGTACCCTGCCCGGATGTATAACAGCGCGAATAGTGTTATTATTCCATGGATTTAGTGCTTCCTGAACCGATAGACTCTGCATCTACTAATGGATTTCCCTTATAATACACATCCCCACTACCCACAATATTAGTTTCCAGCTTATCCGTTACCCAAATTTTTACCGAACCTGATCCGGCAATATTTACTTCGGCTTCACTGGTTTTCAGGTTTTCAGCTCTTATATCTCCTGAACCGGCAATATTCAATTCGATTTCCTTTTCAGCCTCGCCTCCCACATAGATATCTCCTGAACCGGCAATATCTACTTCAAGTTCTTTACAAATAAGTTCTTCACACTGAATATTGCCACTGCCACTTAAATCCAGTTCCAGTTTTTCTGTTTTAAGTTCTGATTTAACCACAGCATCCCCTGATCCTGCAACAGATAGTTCATTCAATTCTTTAATGCTGACATAAACTTTGACGTCCCCCATTCCTGAAGAACTACCTTTTGTGTAAATTTTAAGATGATCTCCTTCAACCTTTGTAATGATTTTTTTCAAATCTTCCTGGTCACCTTCAAGCATTAAACTCACTTTATCAGCCTGAACAATTTCAAGACTTCCTGGCAGGGAATAGCTAATTTTTGTGAAATCTGTTACAGCTCTGTTTTCTTTCTCGGCAAGAACTGTACAATTTACCAGAAATAAGGAAACAATCAATAAACCGAAAATTTTTTGAACTTTTTCAAATAATGATTTTGTTTTCATGTGTATGATATTTTAAATTAAGGAATTCATTTTTAATATCTTAATGGTTAAGGATTTATGTTTATACGTTTTTGGCGTTTATACCTCAAAAGACGCAAGTTTTTTCTATTCGCTGCATTTCTTCCCAAAATATGTATGCTATTGCTTATTCTTTTAAACTCGATCCCCTGACAATCAGGTCGGTTTTTATTTGAATTGCCCTGGCATCAATGTTTTCTTCACTTTCAATTCTTTCAAACAGAAGTTTGGAGGCTTCCCTTCCCATTTTAAATCCCTGCTGTTCAACGGTCGTCAAAGGAGGATCGGTCATAGAAGAGTATACGCTGTTGCTGAATCCTACAACTGCTATGTCTCCAGGAATTTTATAGCCGGATCGCTTGATGATGGACATGGCCGTTATTGCCGTAAGATCATTCACGGCAAAAATCCCGTCAATTCTATTCTGAAGTGTCAATAAATACGGTATGCATTTCAATGCATGTTTGTCTGTATCACATCTGAGTATAATCTCTTCGTTAACCTCAATATTATTGTCTTTCAAAGCCTGTATGTATCCTGCTTTCCTGTTCCTTCCAATCATCAAATCCTGGCTTGTGGCGAGATGGGCTATGCGCCTGCACCCTCTTTGAATCAAATGCTCCGTAGCTTTGTAAGCCCCCTCGAAATCATCGACTACAACCCTGTCGGTATGCGGTATATTCAGAACCCTGTCATAAAATACAACAGGTATCTTACTGTCAATGAGCTCCTGAAAATGATCAAAATTTGTTGTTGTCTTTGATATCGACGCCAGTACACCATCAACCCTTTTTGACATCAGTGTGTGAATAATACTTTTCTCCTTTTCAAAGTCTTCATTCGACTGGCATATAATTACGTTGTACCCCGAATCATACGCCAGATCTTCAATCCCGCTTATGACGGAGCTAAAAAAGAAATGTACAATTTCAGGAAGTATAACACCAATTGTTTTGCTTGATCTGCTTCTTAAACTCAATGCAATTGCATTGGGTTCATAATGTAGCTTTTCTGCCAGTTCCTTAACGGCTTTTCTTGTTTTTTGACTAATATCAGGATGATCTTTCAGGGCACGGGAAACCGTAGACGGGGAAATCCCCAGCTCACGGGCAATATCTTTTATGGTAACTTGTGAACTTTTCATTTCACAATGATCGTAGGGTTCAGTTCAATTTCAGACTAATTTACTATTAATCTGCAATTGTATAAATATTTTTATTAAAATATTGGTTTTCTGTTGTTTAGTTGTTTTATTAATCGTATTGGTCTATGTTGCCTCACTCCGTAATTTATTTTTTTATAGTGTTCGGCGAGCCCTCATCATATTAGTTTTTTATAATAGAAAATCTATACATATCCCCTTTGCCTTCTCCCTTTTATATTCATATACTTTATGATGAGGGGTCATCTCTTCAAAGGCAGAAGAAACAGAATGCAAACGTTTGCGGTAACGTTTGTGTATTTTTTCAGCCGGATTTCCATTATAAGCTTTTGTCATAGGGAAATAAGTACCTACCTTTAATATTTGTGAATATGTGTCTTTAAAGCAATTCTCTATCTCCCGAATGTTTAACCGCTAAATCAACAGTGAGATGAAAACAAAGATTTTATCTCGTTTGACAGGCATTTTGTTAACTGTGTTAATACCCGGTGTATCGGCACAGGTTATTGAAGCCGATCCGCAATACCCTACTGTAAATGACGCTGTAGATATTACATTTCACACAGACCTTTGTGATTGTTCCCTTGACGGATATACAGGCGATATTTATGCGCACACCGGGCTAATTACTTCTGAGAGTACCGGATCAGGTGACTGGAAGTATGTCATTGCCGAATGGAGTGAAAACCTGGAAAAGGCTAAACTGGAGAAAATAAACAGCACAACCTATGTTTTGCACATTACTCCCGATGTAAAATCCTATTATGAAATTCCGGATGGTGTTGATGTTGAACAACTTGCCTTTGTCTTCAGAAATCCAACAGGCACGATGCAGACAAGCAATATTTATTACGATGTATATGAACCGGGACTATCTGTTTACATTCTTGAACCTGAAGGAAATGTTGTCGTGAAACAAACAGATGCAATCGATATTTTTGCCGAAGCCGTTGTACTTGGCACTCCTGCTCCTGACAGCATTACTTTGTTTATTGACAATGTGGAAGAATTTGTTTCCTATGAAGATACCCTGCGGTATCAGCTGATCGTTAACAATACTGGTACACACTGGATAAAAGCTGTTGCTGATAACGGCACGTATACGGTTGCAGATTCTTTGTTTTATTTCGTTCGTGATGAACTGACTGTTGCAGATCTCCCCGAGGATGTGATCGACGGTATAAATTACATCGATACGTCCACGGTTACTCTTGTATTGCATGCGCCATACAAGGACAATGTATTATTGATCGGGGATTTCAACAACTGGGAGCTGGAAAATGATTACCTCATGAACAGAACACCTGATGAAGAAAGATATTGGATAACGCTGACAGATCTGACGAAAGGGGAAGAATATGCCTTTCAGTATCTTGTGGATGGAACTATACGAATTGCCGATCCTTATGCGGATAAAATTCTTGATCCGGTGAATGATCAGTACATTCCGTCTTCAAGCTATCCGGATCTAAAGCCTTACCCAACCGGGAACACTACCGAGATTGTCTCTGTATTCCAGACCGCCCAGGATACATTTGAGTGGGAAGTTGAGGAATTTGTTCCTGCCAAAGTAACTGACCTGACAATTTATGAACTGCATGTACGTGACTATGTTGCAGCCAGCAATTTTAAGACCGTGATAGATACACTCGATTACCTGGAAAAACTGGGTGTAAATGCAATTGAATTCATGCCTGTCAGCGAATTTGAAGGCAATGACAGTTGGGGATACAATCCTTCCTTTTACTTTGCCGTAGATAAATATTACGGAACGAAAGACGATTTCAAACGCCTGGTGGATGAGTGCCATAAACGAGGAATGGCAGTGATTATGGATATCGTACTAAACCACAGTTATGGACAATCGCCAATGGTACGATTGTATTTCGATAACGAAAAGCCATCAGCCGAAAGCCCCTGGTATAACGAGGAGTGTCCTCATGAACCCTGGTGCTGGGGATACGATTTCAACCATGAAAGTTCGGCGACCAAAGCATTTGTTACACGGGTAAACCGTTACTGGATGCAGGAGTATAAGATCGATGGTTACCGATTTGATTTTACGAAAGGATTTACAAATACCACAGGTAACGGATGGGCCTATGATGCATCGAGGATAAGCATTCTGAAGGCCATGTACGACAGTATAAAAATTGTCAACGAAAATGCAATTGTGATCTTTGAACACCTGTCTGAAAATACCGAAGAAACCGAGCTGGCTGATTATGGTATCCTCCTCTGGGGAAAGATGACCGATCCGTATAACCAAGCTACCATGGGATACCACGACGGAAATAAATCCAATCTTTCCGGCATATCTTACCAGTACAGGGGCTGGAACGATCCGCACCTGGTGGGTTATATGGAAAGTCATGACGAACAGAGACTGATGTACAAGAACCTCACCTGGGGAAACAATTCGGGCGATTATAATGTGAAAGACCTGAATACCGGCCTGAGTAGGATAGAGACTGCCGCAGCATTTTTCTTTACAGTACCCGGACCAAAAATGGTGTGGCAATTCGGGGAGCTTGGATACGATGTGGATATTGATGAACCGTGCAGGGTATGCCGCAAACCGATCCACTGGGAATATTATTACCACCCGAACAGAAATTACCTGTACCAGGTTTTTGCCGCATTGATAAAACTACGCATTGAAGAAGACCTGTTTGAAACTACAGATTACAGTCTTACCGTTTCAACAGCCATGAAAAATATACACCTGAATTCGGCTTCGATGAATGCCACCATATTAGGTAATTTTGATCTTGTAGAAAATACCATTGACCCGGCATTCCAGCATACCGGGACCTGGTACGAATATTTTACACACACTTCTTTCGAAGTGCCCGATGCAAATGAAAACATCACGCTGGCTCCCGGAGAATACAGGATCTATACGGATGTGGAACTGGAGAAACCAGACATAACAGCAATCCGACCAGCCTCCGAATACCCTCCAATGGAAGCCTATTCCCTGTATCCGAATCCTTCCAAAGGAGAAATCAATTTCATAGTGAAAAATACGGGAAATATCCGGTTTGAATTGTATGGGATTGATGGAGAGTTGATTGTTAATAAACAATTGAATGCAACTGATTCCCAAAAAATAAGCCTGAACATAAAAAACGAAAGCCCGGCAATCGGTAACGGAATATATATTTATAAAATTTCCAATGCGGAGAACAGTACCACGGGCAAACTGCTAATTCAACAATAGCTTAGTTTTTACCGATTGATGAATTCAAAGCCGCCTCAGGGCGGCTTTTTTACTTTATGTAAAAATCCTTTACATGACCTCATTGCTGGCGCGGAATTGTATTCCGGGCTATTTTTATTGTTAGAAACAATAGTAGCTTATGTTATAAAATAGTTATAATATTTATATTATTAGTTTTTTATGCTCCAATAAGCTGAAGAATACGCCCGGATTGCTCTACGCTAACCGAACGAAGTGAACTCGACGAAGTCAAATCCGCGCAAGCAGGGGTAATTATTCATTGATTTTTCTTAGGGCCTTCGCCATCACCTTCGCAACACTTTAGCAATCAAATAAAGGCTTCGGCCCTCAAAGAAGCATTTTTTCAAAGCACGTTTTATGATTTGTTCGAAATCATTTTAGGCTTTGCACACCATCCATTGAAGTAGCATTGAATATTCCCGGCGAATAGTGATTCTTCCTGGGAAAAAGGATTAATTAGAATGAAGCTAACCGGATAAATTGTAGCTTAGTACTTGGAAACACAAATCGCAGACCTGCCTGTCGCAGGCTGGCGTATGCTATGAAGGGAGGGATATTATAAAGTAAAACCTTAAGATAACTGATCAATTATAAACTTTACAATTATGTATAGAAATCAAATAGTATTAATCCTAATTCTCATTCCAGGCATAATATTCTGCCAAATGGAAAGTAAAAACAATACATATCCGGATCCAATTTGTTATTTGGATTCTGTAAGAATTGACGGGGATAAGGTTTTTATTAATCCTGATAATATAGAAAAAAGTGATATCCCAAAAAACACACAAAATATGGAGGTCTATTTTACATCTAAAAAAGAAGTTCAATTAACATTCTTAAATTTGGATGATATTTTAAAAAAATATACCTCAATTGATGATGACAATAATTCAGTCCTTTATATAATAAAGAATAGAATAATCCTTGATAAATCAGATATTTTGATTGATAGTTCTTTTATTAATAATGTAGTTACAATTAATTTATCTGATATAAATTATATATCAGATAAATTCGATGAATTGTCAATTGTTAAAATAATTCTATTATCTGAAAAGGAGTTTGAATTTATACTAAGGGGTCAATAAAAGTGTCAATAGCAATTCAGACATTAGATTACAAAAAAAAGGGGGCCGAAAGCCCCCTTCCTTAACACCAAATACATGACCTTATATCATTCCTGCAAATTTTCTTTTAACACCAGGTAATCATAAGACGTTAATGTTATAGATTGATTACCTTTGATATTTCCCCCGGTAAAAACATCTTTGTATTTTTTATCAGCAATGTCATCCGGCAACTGAAATTCAACTTCCGTATCGGAAAGATTCGTAATTACCAGCAGTGCTTCTTCTTTACCTGCCCGGACAAATGCAAAAACATCATCTGTCCCCGGGGTTTCCACCAATTGCATGGTTCCACCCGCATCTCCGTTCCACAATACCTGGTTTGATTTTTTCAGCCTGATAAATTCCCGATATGTCTTTTCCCATTCGCTATCCTGCCAATGAATGGCATCTTTCTCAAAAAACCCGAGTCGCTTCTTCATCCCGATTTCCTGCCCGCTATATAGCAATGGCATCCCCGGAACCGTGAACGCCAGCAGGGCCATCACTTCCACTGCATCGCCCATGCGCTCAAACTCGGTTCCGTTCCAGGAGTTTTCATCGTGGTTGGTGATAAAGTTCATACGATAGATATCGGGATCATAGGTGCTATCCTGCCTCATAAAATAATCCTTTATATCCTGTACTGTCATTTCTTTTTTTGCAACTTCATTCAGTATATGATGTAACTCCCAGGCATAATTCATATCGAATGCTGCTTCCGTCAGACAGGTATTTGCTTCGTCTTCGGCCAGCATAAAAACCGGCTTGATACTATCCAGGGATGCACGGGCTTTGTTCCAGAAATCGCAGGGTACCATTCCCGCCACATCGCAACGGTAGCCGTCAATATCTGCTTCACGGACCCAGTATTTCAGGGCATCGATCATATACATCCTGAGGGAATCGTTGTCATAGTCGAGCTGAGCCACATCGGTCCAGTCGAACGGTGAGACCATATTCCCGGTAGAATCCTTTTCGTACCATTGCGGGTGATCGTAAACCAACGGATTATCCCAGGCTGTATGATTTGCCACCCAGTCCAGCAATACATGTATGCCCTGTTCATGAGCTTCTGCAACCAGTTCTTTTAATTCGTCCATTGTACCGTATTCCGGATTGACAGCATGATAATCCCGTACCGAATAGTAGCTGCCCAACGAGCCCTTCCTGTTTTTTTCACCCACCGGATGAACGGGCATAAGCCATACAATATCCACTCCCAGCTTCTGTAGCCTGGGCAAATGTTCGGCAAAAGCCTTGAATGTACCTTCTTCGGAATACTGCCTTATATTCACCTCATAAATCACAGCGTCTCTTGCCCAGGAAGGATGTTGGACTGAAGTTGAAACTGTATATTGTATTTCCTGTTTTAGTGCTTTATCCCGGTTTGCCTGTCCATAGGAAACCAGAAAAACAGCAAGAAATAAAATCGAAGCAAAATATCTCATTTTATATTGGTTTTATAATTCGTTCGTAATAATTTCAAAACTCATGGGTGGAAGCATTATTGCCAACTCAGTTTCTGATAATTTAAAAGTCGATCCGAAATGAGCTTTAAGATCCTTTGATCCCAAAAACAATATATGCTCAAGGGATATTTCTGCCGGCTCTTTGCTCTTATTGAAAACTACCAGGGCAAACTCATCAAAGTAGCTCCGGATAAATTCGAAGGTAGTCTCATCGCAATGTAAAATCTGCAGGTCGCCATAGAGCAGAGCCATAGAAGAAGACCTTATCCCTGTCAATTTCTGAACCACTGTTTTTACTCCCTTTTCCTCTTCTGACAGGTCCTCAAACTTCATCCACCTCCTGTTATCCGGATCATTTGCCCCGGGCAAACCAATTTCATCTCCGTAATAGATGACAGGAATTCCCGGTATTGTAAGATTAAACGTATGCAACATCTTGAGTTTTTCATACCCTTCCTGATCACCCACACCGATCTGCCGGTTCCAGCCTGCATACTTGCTGTCTTCATCAAACTTCAGGCTTCCTCCTGCCAGGGAGATAAATCTCGGCCGGTCCTGATTGCCTGTAATATACCCCATCAGGTTATGATAGCCATAATACCTTAGGCTTTGTGTAAGGCTATTCCCAAGCCGTTCAAAAGATTCGCCGTCTCTTGCAAAAACAGCTACGGCATCATCGTAAACATTAAAATCAAACTGTCCGTCCAGCATTCCTGTACTGATGTAACTGTTTATCAGTTCGGGGCTGCCATAGGTTTCACCGATCTGATAAACCATCGGATCACATGATGTAACTTCTTTCAGTTTGCGGGTAAGGGTTCTCCAGTAGAGTTCATCGACATGTTTTGTTGCATCGTGCCGGAAACCGTCAATCCCGTATTCCCGGATCCAGAATACCGCCGAATCGGTCATAGGTTCAACCACTTCCGGCCGGCTCAGATCGAGTGTTGGCAGAAACGTATCAAACCAGGTGGTCAGCCTGTATTCATCCCATTTTTCGGTATTCAGTGTACCATCGGGCAAATAGAGGCTGGTCGCCCACCCGGGATGCTGCCGGTACACAGGATGCAGTTCATGCACATGATTGGCTACATAATCGAGGATTATGTTTTTATTCTTCTTATGTGCATCATTTACGAGATCCTGAAATTCTTTTGCTGTGCCAAAACGGTAATCGATGTTTACCGAAGATATGGGCCAGTAGCCGTGATAACCGGAAAAACGTGTGTGTGGTTCTTTGTATAAGCCATACGCTGAGGTTGGATTTTGCGTAATGGGGGAAAGCCAGATGGTGTTTATTCCCAGGTGGTCAAAGTACCCTTCATCAAGTGTTTTTGTAACTCCTTGTATATCCCCTCCAAAATAATTCGCTTTGGGTAATATTTCAGGATCATCCACTTTTTCATCATTTTCTGTGTTGCCATTTCGGAAGCGGTCCACCATCAGGAAATATAGGATCATACTTTGCCTGTCATTGCGTGTAATCTCATCAGCATCTGTACATATTTTCCCATTTTCAAGAGGTAAAAGAATGTCATTTGACAATCCACCTTCACTATACGCATACACTCTAATATAGGATCGTTTGGTTGCACGCATACTCCCAGGTATTTTAACGACAATATGATTTTTTTGTAATTCAGTTTCAAGAAGCAAATTTTGCCAAAAGGCAAATACTCCCGATAAAGTTTCATTACATTCTAAATGAATTTCTTCCTTATTGTAATTCACAGTTAGCAAAAAAGGCAGTTCCTCCTGCTGGTATTTTCCAACCTTTAAAAGTGAGTTAAATCCTCCCATATTGTTGTCGACAGAATCCGGATTTGAAAAATCTACTATTTCCTTACCATCGGCCACGAGAAGATATTGGTATTCACCGGGCATAAGCTCAAAATCTTCTTTCCAAATCCCATCCTTCTGTAACATACGGGAAAGATTAACATTCCAAAAGTTTAAACTTCCCCTTACTTTTACAGTTTTGTATTTTTTCACTCCGGGATCAAAACGGATTGTTACTTTTTCTTTTTTCAGGTTTTTTAATAAAATGGAATATTCCTGACCATCTTTTGTCTTAAACCTGATTACGGTAAGTGGCGGAAGTTCTTTCTTCCGAATAAGGTAGTAAACTTGTTTATCTTCCGAAGGGATTGAACTGAGTTGAACAGGAAAGAGTATTGTATCGATAAGGAACGGATCTTCGAAGTAATCCTGTACATGAAGTATTAATGTATCTGAATAAAAAACCAAGGGAGAAGCCAGTCCGCAGATGTCTTTTCTTACATTATTCTTTTGGTCCTGTTGACAGGAAATACCCAGGAACAATATGCCAATTGAGATCATCGCCAAGCATTCTTTCCGGAGTTTCTTTTTTGTCATTGTTACTATGTTATTCATTTGTTTTTTTCAATTCAAGAATTAAGGGTGACATACCACTGATTTCAAGTTCATCCAGGTTGCTGATCTTTTCATGGGTCAGTACATTTACGGCTGATGAAAAACCATCCAGCCGTTCTCTGTACCTGTCCGTATCTAGCAATATGTCATCTTTGTTTTTATTCAGAACAACCATTACCGATTCCGTATCGGTATACCTGAAATAGACATAGGTATTGTTTTCGGGTATGAAATGCATCAGATCTCCGTTCTGAACCGCTGGCACTGTCTTTCTCCATTGCAAAATCGTTTTCACGAATTCCTGCGCTTCACGCTGTTCTGAATTCAGTCCCTCCCCTGTAAAGGCATTTATCGTATCTCCGCTCCATCCTCCGGGGAAATCCTGCCGTATAAATCCGTGTCCTTTGTGTTCCTCCCCTGTCATTAGTATCTCCGTTCCGTAATAGATTTGAGGTATGCCACGTGTCGTAAGTAAAAATGCTATACCCAGTTCAAATTTAGCCGGATTCTCGCCGAGGGAGGTATAAAACCTGTTCAGGTCATGGTTATCAGGGAATATCAACAGGTTATCAGGATTTTTGTAAAGAAAATCTTGTGAAAGAATGTAATACAATCGCGCTAGTCCCTTTGTCCAGCCTTCCTCTTCATTCAGTGCTTCAATTACGGCATAATGCAATGGGAAATCCGTTACAACAGGTACATACGATCTGTATGCATCATAATTCCGGTCATTATTCTGCCAGTAAGCAGTATGCGAAGGTTTTTGCAGCCAGATCTCTCCTAAAATTGTGAACGATGGGTACAGTTTGTGAATTGTCTTTGCCCATTCGGCCATTGCTTTTTTATCGGGATAGGGATACGTATCCATCCTGATCCCGTCAATCCGTGCATATTCGATCCACCAGACGGAGTTTTGGATCAGGTATTTTAAAACATATGGATTTTCCTGGTTGAGGTCTGCCATGGTAACATCAAACCAACCCTCACTCATTAATACTTTATCATACTCCGAAGCATAAGGATCAATTTTTACTTCACCTCTGAAATTTGACCTGGTAAATTCTTCCCACTGATTCACCCAGTCCGGCGCTGGCAGATCTTTTACCAGGTAATGATTTGTACCTGCATGATTGAAAACCATGTCCATAATGACCTTCAGTCCCTTGCTGTGTGCCTGGTTTATCAGTTCAATATAATCCTCGTTGCTTCCAAATCTGGGGTCGGTGTTGTAATGATCGGTAATGGCATACCCATGATAGGACAATACGGACATATTGTTTTCCACAAGAGGATTGATCCACAAGGTGGTAAAACCCATACCGGCAACATAATCCAAATGATTTATAATCCCTCTGAGATCTCCTCCATGGCGACCGTCAGGATCATCCCTGTTTGCTTTTTCCAGCATCTTTTCCATGTCATCGTTTGAAGGATCACCATTCGAAAATCTGTCGGGCATCAGCAAATAAATCACATCGCGGGAGTCAAATCCCTGCCTGATATTGTCTTTTAATTCACGCTCCTTAAGTTCAAATCTATGTTGAACTGTTTCCTGATTTTTTCCTGTAAAAATTAAGTTGTAATTACCTGGTTCTGCTTCATGTTTAATTTCAATATCCAGAAAGAGGTAGTGGCTATTATCCGGAGAATGTACTTTATTTATTTGTATATAATCAGAATTGGATTTTACTTCTGTGCCGGTCAGGTTTTCTCCGTGAACAAGCAGTTGAATCTGATTGTATTCCATTCCTGACCACCAGAACGGGGGATCGATCCGATGAACCGACAATTCGTTTTGAGAGTAAACAAACGTATTTGCATGAATGAGCAATAGAAAGAAAAAAACTGTATTTCGGAGCATAAATAAACTGTTAGGGAAAGAAAAGCCCGGCTATATTTTCCGGGCTTTTCAAGTAATTATTAATATCCTGGATTTTGTTGAATCAGATTTTCATCGTTATAGGCATCCAAAGCCCTCTGAGGAATTGGAAAGATTTCTTTGGTAGCCTCTGTTACCGGCTTTTCAGTCCAGGCATCGGTAAACATTCCAAACCGGATCAGATCCTGCCTCCTGTGGCCTTCCCAGTAAAGCTCAAATCCTCTTTCATCAATTATTGCCTGTTCGGTTATTGAACCCAGAGGATCCAATCCGCGTAGAGTGCGTACTGCATTTAAATCATCCAGTCCTTGGCCATTTATCCTGAACTGAGCTTCTGCTCTCATGAGGTACGTGTCCGCTATTCGCCATATAACATAATCGTTATCCGTTCTGGCTTGATTAATAGGTGGTATTTTTGGTTCATACTTAAGTACTCTCACACCTTGCGCTTCGTTTGCTCCCGAGAGAGGACATTCAGGTGTATAAATTAACGGCTCACTCTGGCGTGTAGTAAGTGGAACTCCATTTTCATCGTATTGCTGACCAATAAGAAATCCAAGATTTGCACCTGTAGTTGCTTTGATCCTGTCGTCCTGGAATCTCAGATCATTTGCAGTATCCATTTTATTAAAGAAACTTTCCGGTACAACGCATCCGTTCCAGGGACCATAATTTGTGCCGGATGCAGTACTACCAAGCGTTTGAAAATAATGTAAAGTTGGGTGTACCCACTGAACATTATTATCAACTCCCATATCCTGTTCATCATCCATAACACTTACAAAAATTGCTTCGTCATTGTCCGTAAAGAATTGCTGGTTTTCAACCGAAAAGATATCAAAGTAGTCATCTGCAAGAGCGTATCTCCCTGAGTTGATCAGTTCATTGCAATATTGAACACATTCGGTCCAGCCGGGGGTGTCTGTATATACTTCCTGGTTGAGAAATAATTTTGCAAGGAACATCCTTGCCACATCTTTATTCACCCGGCCGTAGGGAACACTATATTTGTCTCCCAATTCGGGAAGAATTGACTCGGTTTGCTCAATAATGTAATTAAAAGTAGTTGGTCTGTCCCAGATCTGAGGGTTTTTTGTAAAATCGGTTTCTGTATATTCCCTGTAAGGACATTGTCCGTAAAGATCTATAAAATAATACATGTAGAAAACACGAAAGAACCTTAATTCTGCTTTATACAATCGTATTTCTTCTGTTTCTTCAAAATCATCAAGAAGCAGCAATACATAGTTCGCTCTTGCAAGACCAGTGGAAATTCTGTCCCATGTATCTCTAACATCACGATGATCAGGTGACCAAGTATGAAGATGAGCTTCCACCCAAACACCACCATCATACCAGTCATTTCCTCTTGTTGGAAACATACATTCATCCGTTGTGGCTTCCTGAAGTCCCCAAACACTCTGGCGCCACCAAAAATCACGCAAAGCAGCATAAACGGGACCAACAAGACTTGGTAAATTCTCCTCCTGATTGATGAGTTCCAAACCACTTGTTTCATCCAGGATCTCTTCCTCCAGATCGGTGCAGGCAGGAAATGAAAATCCCAGAAATAATAGTATAAGTATCTGAATTGTATTTTTTATCCGTTTCATTTTCTTATGATTTTAAAATGTCACATTCAATCCTAAAGTAAAACTCCTGGCTTTGGGATAATTTGTATTATCAATTCCCAGAGAGGATATACCATCCTTATTGGCATCCGTATTTACATCCGGATCATAACCGGAATAATCAGTGATTAAAAACAGATTATTACCCGTGATATATACCCTGAAATTGCTTATCCAGAAAATGTTGTTGGCTGGTAAGTTATAGCCCAGTGTCACATTGCTGAGACGAATGTATGATCCGTCTTCCAGAAATCTGTCGGAAAACCGGACTTCATTTAAAGGATTCTCCCCGCTGGTAATAACATCGTGAAATGTGTTATTCCCGGCAGCTATATTACCAACCGTACCAATTGAATTTGCCGTATTATTGAAAATCAAATTGCCCTGTACTCCTTCGATGAAAAAGCTCAGATCAAATTGCTTGTATACAAAGGTATTGTTAATGCTGAAGGTATAATCAGGCAATGGCGATCCCAGTACAACCAGATCGTCTCCTTCTTCACCATCTGTGTCCTGGTAAATACTCCTTCCGTCTTCATCATACCCTAAAAATCTTCTTCCATAAAAGGAATTGATGGGTTCATCGTTGGTAATTATCTGTGTTGTTACACCCGTCATGCCTTGTCCGCTTGCTTCTCCGGTAGCGATTTGAGTCACATCAAGATCCTTGACCGTATTCTTGATTTTCGAAAAATTGACCGTAATGGTCCAGTCAAAATCAGACCGGTCATACACATAGCCTGTTAAGCCGATCTCAATTCCTTTATTCACTATTGAACCATTAATATTGCCAACCTGTCGTGCCGTTGGTGAAGGCTGTTTCGCAGATGTTTCCAGCAACATGTTTGTAGTTTTCTTTGAAAACAAGTCAACTGTTCCGGATAACCGCCCGCTGAAAAATCCCAGGTCAATACCAATATTTGTCTGTTCCGAACTTTCCCATTGAATTGCCTGATTGGGTGTTTTTAAAAGAACATAACCGGGAATAACCGTTGATCCATCCATAATAGACCTCGCTCCGGTACTGGTGCCAATAGAAAACAGAGAATGCTTCGATCCGATCTCCTGGTTCCCTGTGATACCCCAGCCAATTCTAACTTTCAAATTACTAAATACATTCAAGTTCTGAATAAAATCTTCCTGCGACGCCCTCCATGCAAACGCTACTGAAGGGAAATTTCCATATTTGTTCTCGGTCCCGAATTTTGATGATCCGTCCCGACGAAAAGTGGCTGTTAACAGATATTTCTCCATCAGGTTGTAATTTAACCTGCCAAAGAAAGATTGCAGTTCATTCCTTTCACCAAAAGCTGATGGCGATGTAAGAGTAACATCAGAACCTTCAAGGTTGTATGTATATTGGATTTCATCTGTTGTATATCCCTGGGTATGTACATTATACCCGCGGATCAAAAAATTCTGGTATGAGAAACCGGCCAGTAATGAGATATTGTGAATTTCAGAAAAGCTACGGGAATACATCAACGTATTTTCAATTACCCAGCTGCTGAGTTCCTTGTTATTAATGTCTCCCGATCCTCCCTGGGAACTCAGGTAGTTAAGCTGCTGACTCTGGTTAATACGCCTGACAGCAACATTATTGTCCATTCCAACATTTACCTTAAAGATCAGACCATCAATAATTTCAAGTGACCCTGTTAAATTTCCCAGGATCCTGTTTTCCTTTGTTTCATCATCAATCAGATCAAGCATGGCCCTGGGATTTCTCTTTGTAACGGTGGTTTGGTAATAGCCTGAATCAGTATAAACCTGCATTGTCGGATTCGCCATAATTGCATTCAGTAATAAATCACCTTCAAATCCAGTACGACCTCCTACCGGGGGTCTTTTAAAATTCTGCTGGCTGGCAGTAAGGTTTGCATCAATCGTCAGTTTATCATTGATCGCTTTCTGAGTAATATTAAGCCTTCCGGTATATTTCTGCATTTCCGATTTATCGATAATGCCTTCCTGATCTAAATATCCGAACGAAGCACGATATTGGGTTTTTGAAGTCCCTCCGCTCAATGCTACATTATGACTGTGTGTAAATGCAGTTCTGAATATTTCATCCTGCCAGTCAGTATCCGCTCCATAATGATCTTCTGTCCTCCCCAGTGAATCCTCCCTGAACCTTACGTATTCTTCTGCGGATAAAACATCGATTTTTTTAGGAAGATAGGAGACAGTCCCATAACCCGAGTAGCTAACCTGAGCCTGCCCTTCTTTCCCTTTTTTGGTAGTAATTATTACAACTCCATTTGCTCCCCTGGCTCCATAAATGGCTGCTGCTGACGCATCCTTCAGAACATCGATTGATTCAATATCATTGGTGTTCAAAAAACCAAGCGGATTTGTCGGACTGCCTGCAGTATTGATCCCTGCACTTGTTGCTCCGTCGGGAGAGCTGTTCTGTATGTCAAGAGGTACCCCATCAACAACATACAGAGGCATGGTATTCGATCGGATTGAATTCGCTCCCCTGATCTGAACATTAACGCCAGAACCAGGTTCCCCGCTATTCGATGTGATCTGAACTCCTGCAATTCTCCCCTGCATCAATCCTTCTGGTGAAGTGACCATACCCTGATTGAAATCATCTTCCTTTAATGAAGCAAGGGATCCTGTCAAATCACTTTTTTTGGAGACCCCATAGCCCGTGACTACGATCTCGTCCAGTTCCATTAAGTCGGCAGCCAGTACGATATTGATTTCCGACTGACTTCCAATAGTTACTTCCTGTGATGCATATCCAATGAATGAATAGATAAGCACATCATTATCGCCTGCCATCAAAGTATAGTTCCCGTCGAAATCTGTTATCGCTCCGCGGGTTGTCCCTTTGATGACAATATTCACGCCAGGAAGAGGTTCTCCGTCAGGATCTGTAACCGATCCGGTTACCTCTCTCTCCTGCGCGAATAATGTGAGTTGAATACAGCAAAACAGCAACAAAATTGCTATCTTACCAAAGACATTTTTCTTCATAGTGTATAGGTATTAGTGATTAGTAATTGTTTATTTATCCTATTTTTTACCTGTAAAAAAATTCATTTGCGGTACTTTAATTTCTTTATTACCGGTAAGTTGATATTCTTTACCGTAGATAAGCAGAGAAATTTCCTTTTTATCCAATAAGGAAATTTTAATTTCCTCGTTAGTAACAAATATCTTAAGAAGACTATTTCTGAAGTTGATTTTAAAAGAATACGATTCCCAATTCTTAGGGATCAACGGATTCAATACCAGTTTTCCATTCTTGATGCGTTTTCCTCCAAAGCCTTCAACAACAGACATCCACGTCCCTGCCATGCTGGTAATATGCAATCCTTCATGAACCTCATCATTATAATCGTCAAGATCGAGGCGTGAAGTGCGCAGGTACAATGCATATGCTTTTATAATATCCCCGATCCGGGAGGCTAAAATTGAATGCACACACGGAGACAATGAAGATTCATGAACTGTTCTTGATTCATAAAAATTAAAATTTCTTCTGATGGTTTCGGTATCGTATCGGTCCTCAAAAAGGTATATTCCCTGAAGCACATCGGCTTGTTTAATAAAACAGGATCGCAATATTCTGTCCCACGACCAGTGTTGGTTTATTGGCTTTTGCTCCGGATCAAGCTGATCGGCCAGCATTTGTTCTTTATCAAGGTACCCTTCCTGCTGAAGAAATACATTCAATTCCTCATCTATGGGAAAATATAACTTATCTGCTATTTCCTGCCAGCTTTTAATTTCTTCATCCTCCCGGAAGCTGGTTTTCTTAATAATGGAATCATAGTTGTCCGGATGTTTACTTTTCAGATACCGCAGAACCTCCATTGTATAGGTCAGCGTCCATGAAGCAATTGTATTTGTATACCAGTTGTTATTTACATTGTTTTCATATTCATTGGGACCGGTAACACCCAGGATAACATACTGCTCCTTATCCATGGAATAATTCACCCGTTGTTTCCAGAAACGTGAAAGGGCTATCAATACCTCAAGTCCATGATCATGAAGATACGTATAGTCGCCTGTATGTCGTATGTAATTGAAAATAGCGAAAGCTATTGCTCCGTTCCGATGGATCTCCTCAAAGGTGATTTCCCATTCATTGTGGCACTCCTCACCGTTCATGGTTACCATCGGGTATAATGCAGCACCGCCATAAAAACCAAGCTTTTTAGCATTTTCAATTGCTTTGTCGAGCTGTTTGTGCCTGTATTTTAAAAGGTTCCTGGATACATTTTGTGATGCTGTACATAAAAAGAATGGGATACAATAGGCCTCAGTATCCCAATATGTGCTTCCACCGTATTTCTCCCCGGTAAATCCTTTCGGCCCGATATTCAAACGTTCATCTTCACCGGTATACGTTTGGTTTAACTGAAAAATATTAAATCGTATTCCCTGTTGGGCTTCATCGTCTCCTTCAATCGTGATGTCGCTGTGCTCCCAGATATCTTTCCATTTTTTCTTATGAACGGAAAACAACTTTTCAAATCCTGATTGAACCGCTCCTTCCAATACTTTCTCGGTATCTTTTCTTAGTTGTGATTTTTCATGATATAGTGAAGTGAGAACAGCCGCATACTTATATATTGATACTTCATGATTTTCCCCCATACTTATCCGGTATTCTGTTGCAATCAGATTATTTTCTTCCAATGATTCCGGTATTTGATTTTTTTTATTCCCATTGATCCTGATTGATGTATCTATTCCAATGCAACAATCAAAATCAGTCTTGCGGGTTCGGGATGTGATAAATCCCCTTTTTCTTTCAATGTCTTTTGCAATAATATCCCAGAAAAATTCATTGTAGTTGGCATCGGCATTTTTGATCCCTGCATCCAGGTATGAAGTTATTGTAAGTTCTCCTGTAAAATTTATGGGTTGAATGGAATATTTTATTGCAGCTGCCTCAGGATCAGCCATGCTCAGGAACCTGATTATTAATGCTTTAATTTGAATTCCTGAAGACATCTCAACCATATATTCACGCTGAAGGTAGCCCTCTTTCATATTAAGTGTCCTTCTAAAGTTCAGTATCTTGCATTTGGCTAGATCAAGAATTTCATTATCAATCCTGAAATCGATCCCAATCCAGTTGGGTGCGTTAAGAACTTTGGCAAAATATTCCGGGTAACCGTTTTTCCACCAGCCAACTTTGGTTTTATCCGGATAATAAACACCTGCCAGATAATTTCCCTGAAGGGTATCTCCCGAGTATTGTTCTTCAAAATTTGCTCTTTGCCCAAATCTACCGTTACCCAGGCTGAAAATACTCTCGGAAGCACGTTGATTCATCGGATCAAATCCTTCTTCAACAATGCACCACGGGTCTATTTTCAGGTATTTATTCATTTCAAATATATTTCTGAGCCATATTTTAATTAGGTGCCACTTATTTTATTATTTAAACTATTTTAAGCCGGAAGCTCACATCAAATGTCATATTCACGATTCAACGATTAAACAATTAAACAATTTAATTTCTTCGGATTTCATACTACCGATTTTTGTTTTCTATTCGTTAATTTTTTTATCTTTATCCCACATTCAGCCATTGATACAGCAGTTTCCAGTTCAGATTGCTAAAACCGGAAATAACAAGATCAGCCTGCTCAAGAATCTCCGGGTCACCAACACCAACCGATATCATGCCGGCCTTGTTTGCTGCTTCGATACCAGCCTGAGCATCTTCAAACACGATACATTCCCGGGGATCTGTCTTCAACTCTTTCGCTGAAATCAAAAAAATTTCAGGATCGGGCTTTGCCCTGGAAATTTTATTGCCATCCACAACAGTGTCAAAACAATCGTTAAGTTTAAGCCTCTGCAATATAAATCCTGCATTTTTACTTGCTGAGCCAAGAGCAATCTTTATTTTATTTTTTCGCAGATCATCAAAAAAGCTGGTTACACCGGGCAATATTTCTTCCGGATTCATTGAAGATATGTAATCAACATACCATGCATTTTTTCTCTGAGCAGCTTTCTTTTTTTCTTCCTCGCTTAATTTTATTCCTCCAACCTTTAATAATATTTCCAATGATTCTAACCTGCTAACGCCTTTTAATTTTTCATTCTGTTCGATTGAAAAATGAAATCCCATTTCCCCGGCAAGTCTTTTCCATGCCATATAATGGTATTTTGCCGTATCCACAATGACGCCGTCGAGGTCAAATATGCAGGCTTTTATCTCATTCATCTTAGTTCGTCCTTATTCGTTATCCTGTACAAATAAAACAAGTAATGAAGCGATTAACCAGGATATGCCTCCCAGCAGTAAAGCATATATAGGTTGGCCGTCAAAAAAGTACTGAACACAAAAACCTAATATGCTGGCTGCAACAATCTGAGGAATTACAATAAAAAAGTTAAAAATGCCCATATAAACTCCCATTTTATTCGAGGGCAACGATCCTGTTAATATAGCATAGGGCATCGCCAGTATCGAAGCCCATGCCAGTCCTATTCCCAATTCAGAGATAAGTAACAAATTAGGATTGGGGATAAAATAAAAGGTTGCCATGCTGATACCTCCAACAACCAGACATATGGCGTGTACCACCTTACGACGGATCTTGCGTGCCATTCCCATAATCAAAAAGGCCATAATAGCGGCAAAACCATTGTATACAGCCATTAAAACACCTACCCAGTCGGCTCCTTTATTATATTCTTTTAAAATAGTTTCAAGCCTTTCTGTCGTTTCAGAAGGAATATTCAGAAAATGTTGTTTGGTTGTATCAGTAAAAAATTTAGCCACCCTCACCGTTGCAGTCACCTCTTTGCCTGCATCAAATCTTTCTCCGAACCGAACCAGGTCTTTTTTAATATCGTTATAGTTTTCCCAACCTTCCGATTGGGAAATTACATCCGGATTTTCAATGGATTTCTTTAATTCTTCGTAGGTTGTTCTTCCCAGTTTCATATCATACTTGGTACTTGTTACACCTGAGGTTGTATAGATCCACATGGCAAAAAGTGCAAACCAGGAAAAAAACTGAACAAAAGCCAGTTGTCTCATAGTTTTTGGCATTTTATTCAAATCGGTAACTATCTCTGTAAATCCTGATTTTTTCTTGGCCTTTATAAATAATCCGGCAAAAATTTCAAACAAGCCAAATATTACTAATCCAATAGAAAGAATATAAACTTCTTTTTCGACATGTATATATATAAGAGGGATCGTTAATACAACTCCAATAATTATAAGGATCGTTCCTGTTCTGAAGCAGGTATTCACCATCCTATTCGAAGGCTTTTCACCATGACTTACATGAGTGCTTTTTGTTTTATCTTTATCACCCGTATCGAATGCCTTCAATTGTTCAGGAGAATATTCTTTCGTTCGTAATACAGTCCATAAAACAGCCAGGAAAAATACGACTCCTCCCAGATAAAATGCCAGTTTAACACTGGGAGCAATCTGATTCCCGACTCCGATATTTGAGACATTGAACCAATTTGTCAGAACATAAGGCAGGGCCGAAGCGATTATTGCTCCGATACCGATAAAAAAACTTTGCATGGAAAATCCCATTGTTCTTTGTTCAGCAGGAAGCATATCACCAACAAAAGCCCTGAAGGGTTCCATGGAAATATTAATGGAAGCATCCATAATCCATAGTGTGCCCACAGCAATCCAAAGCGTGGGTGAGTTGGGCATAAAGAACAAAGCAATGGAGGCCAAAATGGCCCCAACCAAAAAATAGGGTCGCCTTCTACCCAATTTGTTCCAGGTATGATCGCTGTAATGGCCTATTATGGGTTGTATTATTAATCCTGTTATAGGAGCAGCTAGCCAATAAACCGATAATTTACCCACATCGCCACCAAGGGTTTCAAAAATGCGGGATACATTTGCATTCTGCAGAGCAAATCCAAACTGGATGCCTAAAAAACCAAAGCTCATATTCCAGATCTGCCAGAACGATAAAGTCGGTTTCTTTGTCATAGGTATAAATTGAAAAGGTTTATGGTTCCTCATTGATTACTTAATCAAATGTAACTAATGAAAAAGCAGAATTTCAACTTTATAATAAGGTGTAATATCCTGAAAATAGGTGTTTTTAAAAGCTAAGCATTGTTTCAAACGTTTGCGGAGAAATGCATTTTCAAGCACAATTTTTTCCCTTATACTAAAAAATCTACTGCTGTATGGTAAATCAGATGCGTATTCAGGCTCTGGTCAATACATTCTGATCAAAAATTCTGTTGAGTAGGCTGATTTTTAAGAAATTGAATACTTATTTTATCCTGATTACTCTTCAAATCCTGAAATTGAAAACGTTTGCGGAGTATTTTTTCATGAATGGATTATAATGAAAGCGGAAGGTCTGATTTAATCTCTAAGAATGGAAAAAGTTCCATTCGTCTCAAGTTTAATAATTGACGATGCCCTGCCTGATTTCGTGTCATGCTGTCTCCAGGAAACTATATAGTCAACCCCCATTTTAATTTTTTCAGAAATATCATGAAATGCGTAAGGAGAAACATCGTCGCTGATATTTGCAGAGGTTGATACAACCGGTTTTTTAAATTTGTTGATTAATCTTGCACAAAATTCATCTTTTGAGATACGAATACCTATACTACCATCTTCAGCCATTAAATTCGCAGCAAGATTTTTAGCCCCCGGATAGACTACCGTTAAGGGTTTGTCGGATACTTCAAGAAGCTGCCAGGCTATCTCAGGAACTTCTCTTACATAATGTTGCAACCTTGTTTCCGTATCAAGTAAAACCAACATGGCTTTTTTATCTCTTCTGTTTTTAAGAGTATATATCCTTTCCACTGCTTCGCTATTTGTTGCATCACAGCCTATACCCCAGATTGTATCAGTTGGATATAAGATTAATCCACCTTTTATGAGAACACTAACTGCTTTATCTATATCACTATTCATTACATAATCTATCGTATAATAAAATGACTTTCTTTGCAATTTGCTCATCTGAAAATTGCCGGGCATATTCATAGCCTCTGTCGGCCATATTCTTCCGAAGCTCATCATCCTTTAAAACATTCTGTATAGCATGAATCATTTCTTCAACATCCATCGGATTTATGTAAATCGATGATTCTCCTCCTGCTTCTTTAAAGCAACTTCCTTTTGAAGTGATAACAGGAACACGGGAATAAAGAGCTTCAAGTATGGGAATCCCAAAACCTTCAAAAACAGACGGGTAAATAAACAAACTCGCCATCTGGTATATACCGGGCAATTCCGTGACGGATACCTCACGAAGAAAATAAATATGTTTTACAGCGTGTTTATCAATATAGTCTTTTACTTTTTTGTAATATTTGGTCTGTTTGCCGACAACTACAAGAGGAATATTAATTTTCCCGAGATGTAGGGATTTTATAACGGATAGCAGGTTTTTTCTTTCTTCAATTGTTCCAACATACAAAATATATTCATCAGGCAATTTCCATTTTTCTTTAATCTTTTCCTTTTCATTATCTGGAAGAAAATGTTTAAATACATGATTACAGCCCTGGTAAATAACTTCGATCTTTCTTTCATCAATTTGAAAATAATCCAGAAGATCATTCCTGGTTTGCTGGCTAATAGCTAGTATCGCATCAGCAATCTTACAGCTGTAACTGAATTTTTTCTTATAAATGAACCTGTCAATTGCAGGATACCATTCCGGATGCCGTAAAAAAATAAGATCGTGAATAGTGACAATTGATTTTATCATGCTTTTATGAATATCTTTTGGTAATTCATTACTAAGTCCATGATAAAGGTTGATTTTATCTTTTAGAAGCTGATCTTTTAATTGACAGGATCGCCAGTAGGCCTGAGTCAATCTGCTGGCTTTTTGAGGAGATACTATACTTACTTTTTCTTCATCAACAAAATGTATGCTGTCCCTGGTTTTAGGAGTATACAAAAAATATTCATTTTCAGGATAGAACTGCATCAGCAATCGGATCAGATCGCGACTGTAATTTCCTAATCCACTGCGGTTATAAAAAGCCCGTTTGGCATCGTAACCTATTCGCATAGCAATACATTACATTATACCGGCAATTGCAGGTCTTGTAATAATTCCTTACTTAAAACTCCTCTGACTATTTCCCTTACTTCTCCGGTCATCCGAATGTTCCAGTCATTATCAATTTGTATTTTTAGTGTGCCTCCCTGCATGTTCATTGTCAGATCTCCATCAATCAATCCCCTTTTAACCAGAACAGAGGAAGCAGCGCAGGATGAGCTGCCCGATGCAAGGGTATATCCTGCTCCTCTCTCCCATATCAATATTTGGGCTTCGTTGCGGGAAAGAACTTTAGCAAACTGAACATTGATCCTGTTAGGAAACAATGTATGATTTTCAATGAGCGGACCATATTTTTTAATCTCCTCTTCATTCAGGTCATCCTTAATTATTACACAATGGGGATTTCCAACAGAAACACAATTCACTTCAAATTTCCTATCCCCAACCCCAATAATTTCACCTATAAATTCAGACTTCTGAGAATTCACCGGTATATTGGCACTTGTAAAAACTGCCTTCCCCATATCCACCGTGATCTTGAAAGCCTTTCCATCTTTCTCTTCGACAATCTCTGCATATACAACGTCTGTCAATGTCTCCAATGAAAACTGTTTATTTTTTGTAAAACCATAATCGTATAAATATTTGCAGAGTATTCTTAAACCATTGCCACTCTTTTCTGCCTCTGATCCATCAGGATTATAAACCCTGAAGCCAAAATCAGCTTTCCCGGAAGGTACTTTCATTACGATTCCGTCCGAACCTATCCCAAAATGTATATTGCAGAGTCTCCTGATTGCATTTGTAGTTAACTGAAAACTAATATTTTCACTATCAAGAACAATATATTCATTCCCTAAGCCATGTGATTTCACAAAAAAATTGTTATCCATAATTACCATGAACTTATTAAAGTTAAAGTATATATTAATTTATCCCTTTCACTCTTATGTCAAAGTAAAGATAGTAACTGAAAAGTATTCCGCAATGTATTTATCATTCCACAAACTTGCCCATTAGATCTTCAAGCGTATCCCTCCTCCTGATCAATCTGTAATTTCCATTTGCTTCTACTAATACTTCAGCAGGCCTCAAACGATTGTTATAATTCGAACTCATTGAAAATCCATACGCCCCGCTATCCAGAATCCCGATAATATCTTTTTCAAAAAGCTCCGGAAGCTTTCTGTCTTTGGCAATAATGTCGCCTGTTTCACAAATGTTTCCAACGATTCTGACTGTTTCTTCATGATCGGAAGGTTTTCCTTCCTTTCTGTATATTTCAATATCATGATGTGAATCGTACATAGCAGGACGTACCAATACATTGAATCCTATATCGGTGCCAATATACTTAATCCCATAGTTGCTTTTGACAGTATTGACCCTGCCAAGTAAGATGCTGCTTTCAGCCGCAATGTACCTTCCCGGTTCTATCATAAATTCAATTCTCTTCCCATATTCAGCAGTCCAATGGTTAATTATTTTCGATAATTTATTGCCAAGATCTGTCAAATCAAGTCTTTCCTCTTTTGCTTCCTTTTTATATGGTATCCCAAATCCTCCTCCCAAATCGATAAATTCAAGTTCTTCGAATTCCAGTGCAACTTTAAGAATATTCTTAGTACTTCTTAGATAGGCCTCTCCCGTTAAAAACAGGGACCCTATATGCTGATTGATCCCAATAAGTTTCAGGTCGTATTCTTTCAACAGCTTTTTTACATGTGGCACAAACTTCATTTCAATACCAAACTTGGTTTTGCTACCTGCAGTCCTGACCTTTTCATGATGTCCGGCTCCAACACCAGGGTTAAGCCGAAATGCTACTTCACCTCGCGGATTTAGTTTCCCAAACATTTCAAGTTGAGAAAGTGAATCAACCGAAATTTTAACCCCGTTTTGAATGGCGTATAGGAACTCATCTTCACCCACATTGTTGCAGATATAAAAAATCTCCCCGGGTTGGTATCCTGCTTTCAGGTTTACAAGAATTTCTCCGGGTGACATAGCATCCACCCTCAAGCCTTCATCCCTGATTATTTTTAATAATTCGAGATTGCTGTTTGCCTTTGGAGAATAATTCACAACAAACTTATCGTATGAAATCAGTCCTTTTAAATCGCGGCATTGTTTTCTTAAAATGTTTTCATTATAGACATAAAGCGGAGTGCCAAATTCTTCAGCTAATGCAACAGGATCAGTATTTCCATAAAAGTTTTTCCTGGTGCTAATAATAGAATAAATGTAATCCATTGCTTCAATGAGATAGATATGTTCTTTATATTTACGGCAAATTTAATCTCATGGCGAAGATAAACGAAAACTATGTGAAACTGCAGGCAGGGTATCTTTTTCCTGAAATAGGTCGCAGAGTGCGCGAATTCCAATCCAACAATCCGGATGCAAAAATAATAAAAATGGGCATTGGGGATGTTATCCTCCCTCTGGCTCCAAGTGTAATTCAGGCGTTCCACGAAGGAGTTGATGAAATGTCAAAGCAGGAAACTTTTAAAGGTTACGGACCTGAACAGGGTTATGAATTTCTGCGCCGGGCCATTTCAAAGAATGAATACAAGGATAGAAATGTCAATATTAGTGAAGATGAAGTATTTATTTCAGACGGGGCCAAATGCGATACCGGCAATATTCTGGAAATATTCGGACAGAAAAATGTTATTGCCGTTCAGGATCCCGTGTATCCTGTTTATGTCGATACCATTGTTATGGCTGGCAGAACAGGCCAAATACAAAAGAACGGATACTATGAAAACCTGATCTATATGCCTTGTACAGCAGACAATGATTTCATTCCCGAGATCCCCTCTCAAAAAATTGATATTGTATTTCTCTGCTATCCGAACAACCCTACCGGTACAACTGTTTCTAAATCTGAATTAAAGAAATGGATAGATTACGCATTACAAAATAATACGGTCATTCTTTATGATGCTGCTTATGAAGCTTACATTTCAGAAAAAGATATTCCACATTCTATTTATGAAATTGAAGGAGCGAAAGAAGTTGCCATTGAATTCAGAAGTTATTCCAAAACCGCAGGTTTTACAGGCACTCGTTGTGCCTATACAGTAATACCCAAGACATTGAAAGGTTATGGTCCGGATGGAAAAGAACATTCATTGCATGCACTTTGGTACCGGAGACAATCAACCAAATTCAACCAGGTTTCTTACCCTGTGCAAAAAGCAGCGGCAGCTGTATATTCCTCTTCCGGGAAAAATGAAATAAGAAAAATAATCAGTTATTATATGGAAAATGCCCAAATTATGCGGGAAAGTATGGCAAAAATTGGTTTTGACGTTTATGGTGGTTTGAACGCTCCTTATGTATGGATAAATTCGGGCAAAGGATTAACCTCATGGGAATTGTTTGACAAGATATTAAAAGAAGCTCATGTTGTTGGAACTCCAGGTTCAGGTTTCGGCCCTTCCGGTGAGGGGTATTTCAGGTTTTCTGCTTTCGCTGCGCGTGAGAATGTTATTGAAGCCATGGATAGATTGAAAAATCTGAATTTCTGATACCCCTCATCATACAATTTGTATCATGCCGAATTTTCTAAATTTATTGCTTAAAGAGAAAAATCAACCGCCAATGAATAAACGTGTTCTCACAGTATTATTATTTTTCCAGTCGGGTGTTTTGCTTTTCTCGCAGGAATTGCCAATAGGGTATATTTCTTACTTTTCAGATGCTTGCATACACAAAAGCTTTTTCAATTCCTGGCATTCTGAAGATGCTGATTCCTGGAAAATAATTCCATATAAAAAAGGCAGCGCTTTGCGCGTGGTGACTGCAGACAGTCTGAAGAATCCGTGGATTCCTGAAACAAGAGGAATACTCTCTGACATGGTATTTGGTGATTTTATTCTTGAATTTGAATTTAGAACCACATCAAAATTGGATTCAGGTTTTTCAGGATTTTATTTTCTTGGACCGGTCAAAACATCACAGAATTACTACACTATCGCTTTTACATCAGATACTTTGGTATTCTTTTACATCAATGATAGTATGACTTATCGACTATCGAGTAAGCCTGTTACATTCAATCAAGATTCATGGAACAAAGTGAGAATTACGCGTGATATTCTTACAAGGCAACTGCAAATTGTAGTAAATAATAATGTATCTGAAAAAATAGTATTTACAGACAGAAATCTGGTTATGGGTTATATAGGCTTCGGAACACATCGTGTGATAAGCAATTTAAAAAACATTAACCTTTGGGCCCCAACATCGATAACGGATACAACCTTTGCATGGTAAAAAGTTAATAAATTATTTATCCGACGCTTTGACTTATTCTGCTTACTATTATACATTTGCAGCACATTAGCCTGAAAAACAATGCCCTCGCGATATTCCCTGATTGTGTTAAACCTATTGCTCCTTTTTATCACCGGTGAACAAATAAACTCAAATAAAATTATCCCTGAAGCAGAAAGAGATGAAATGTACATCCAATCGATATATAACAGGTTTTCAGATAGTGCCTTGAATTATGAAGCCTTCAGACTTGCATACAATGGTTTTTCTAAGATCCAGTCCACCCGGATTTTATCCAATGATTCCCTGTTAACTCTGATTGATTATAGCAAACCTTCAAGTGTTGAACGTCTTTTCATCCTGGATATTAAAAACTTACGGATCATTGAAAAATCGCTTGTAGCACATGGTAAATATACAGGATTGGTTATTCCCGAATTTTTTTCCAACACAATTCGATCTCATAAAAGCAGTCTTGGTTTTTATATTACAGAGAATACATATTTTGGAAAACACGGCTATTCGCTAAGAATAAATGGTATTGAAAAAGGAATTAATGACAATGCCAAAAAGAGAGCTATCGTATTTCATGGAGCAAAATATGTAAGTCAGGAATATATAGATTCTTTTGGAAGAATTGGCCGAAGTTATGGTTGTCCAGCGTTGCCAGTTGAAAAGAACAATAAAATAATAGATTTAATTAAAGAAAAATCCTGCGTTTTTATTTACCACCCTACAAATTTATATTACAATTCTTCCGAACTAATTATACCTGATTAGTCAGTTTAACCAGTTCTTCAATCTCTTTTGTATCCCGTGAGTAAATATCAGGATGAAAGTATATATTCCCTGCAGTATCAGCAGTACAAGTAAAATATCGTATATAAATTGAGATGGGTTCATCAAGCATAATATCATAAAGTTCTTTTGTCCCGATAATTTCATTGATATCAGGAACCTGTTCCGATTTCATGTTGGATGTGAGGATCATCTGAGCAAGTTTTTTTGGATTTTGAACGCGGACACAACCATGTGAATATGCTCTGATAGTTTTATTAAAAAGTGCTTTTGCTTGTGTATCGTGCAAATAAACACTGTATTTGTTTGGAAAAAGGAATTTTAAATCGCCAAGAGCATTTTTCCAGTTATTATTCTGACGAATCCAGTAGTTAAATTCACCCTGACTAACAGAAGACCAATCAATGGAAGAAGGATTTACGGGATTCTCAGCATTGTCAATAATGGAAAATCCGTTTCTCTGCAAATACGTCGAATCTCTTTGTAACTTTGGAATAATTTCATTATATGTAATGCTTTTCGGTACAGTCCAGTATGGATTTGCTATAATTCTGTTTATCTCACTGGTTAACATAGGAGTTGGCGTATGCCGTTTGCCTACAATAACATTAAATTGTGTATTTTTCCCCTCATTGTCGTAATAATGAAGGCAAAATTCCGGAATATTTACAAGAATCGAATTCCTGTCTTTTAATTCATCTTTTCTCAATCTATCAAGATTAAGAGATACCTGATAGAATTTATTTTTTGTGCTGACGCTGAGAGCTTTTAGAGTTGCCCGATCAATGGATCCTGTTTCTTCCAGACAATATGATTTTTGAAAATTTCTAATTGCCCCGGATACAGCATTTGAATCGCTAATGAATTTACTATTTAAATACCCCTGGGATACCAATCGACACAATACAAGGCTATCACTATTCAGAAATTGTTCAACAGTATACTGCATAGTATCACTTTCTGCTATTGTCAGATATTTTCCCAAAGCCTTTTGTAGCTTTATATATTCAGGATTTTTCGGCTGAACTCCGAGAATTCCTTCCCGGACATTTTTATCCTTGAGATAATGATTGAGAACAGAAGGTAAGGTATTCACAAAATTCAGATAAACCTGCGATGTATCATAATTTCCAAGACCTGTAGCCAAATGAATCATAAATCGCATAGCAGCTAAAGTTGCAGTTCTTTCAAGCATCACTCTTGCATCCAGTCTTTCTTCATCAGCTGATGAATTATGCATTTCATTATAATATGATGCTAATGACTCTGTCATGTAAAAAGAAGAAAATAAACCATAATTCTCAGCTGATTCAATAAGAGTTATCAGATCATTATAAGAATCAATTGTTTCATAATTCAAAGTCCAAGCAGGCTGATATTGTCTTTCTGAATAAAACCAGTATACTAACCTTTTCTCAAGATTCTGCTCATAAGAATAAGCCTCTGTATTTTTAATGTTCAGCAAAATGCCATGCCTGAAGTCGGAACTGAAAAACTCAATAGATGCATTCCCTATTTTAGGGTTTTCTCTTTCGTAACCTGCAAGAAAAAATAATAAAACCAGTAGAAGAGAGTATTTTACAAATAAAAACAAATAGTTTAAGTAGTTTGTCAGGGAAGAAAACCATACTTTTTCTGACATTTCCACGCTAACCGATTCCGATATTTTTTTTCTCATGATGGTTTGCTTTGTTACCATCATATACGATAATAATTATAAAACAACCGGCATATTTACATCAAGCAAAGATGTTCTTTGATAAAAGGAAACGTTTCAGAGATAAACAAAAAATTGAATTTGTAAACTACTGAATACGAAATACTTAGCCTATAATATCTGGATATATTGGGAAACGGTGAGAAAGAAAAAATCGCAGGACGAGAGTTAAAATGCTTTGTTTAAATCACTTAACTTTTTCCAAAGCTCAGCAAGTTCATTCGGGTTCACTTCCTCAATGATAATTCGGTTCTTTTTTTCCGTCTTTAGGTTATGTTTTTGCTTTATCGTTTTCAACCCTTTGTATTTTAACTATTTAAAACAAATGTAATCATTGTATGTTAATAAATCAATGTGAATTACATGAAATTCATTAAAAAAAGTACCAAAGCTCTAATTCAATACATAAAATCCAAGTTGACGACTTGAATACAAAATCTTTTTCCCTGTAGAGTTCCAGGCCCATACTCCCCAGTAGTACTTCGCTTCCTGAAGAGGAGTTACTGTATTAGTTATCTCTCCTTGAATAACGTTTTTTCCTTCAATAAATTGTACATATCCTTCCTTTCCAAAATCCATGCCAGAATGCCACTCCCAAACAATATCCTCAACATTCATTATTTGATCATTTTCCACAATAATAGGTGATGTAAAGATCGCGACTGTAATTATCTTAAGACCGATGCTATCCCAGACAAAAGAAGGTTTGTTATTCAATGTATCAGGGTAGACAGCCTGATAACTTGTATCTCCCCGCACCAGAAACAGATTTCCTTCATTATCATAATATTGGTATCCTGGTATTTTTATCTGATAGCTATCCGAAAAAATCAATTCGTCATTTTGTAATACCTCTTCTTCTCCTTCTGTACAATTAAACAACAAGACAAATAAAACAAATGGTATACATGTGTATTTTGAAATGGGAATTTTCATGGTTGCTAAAAAACAATTTGGATTCCTAAATTAAAGTGAAATTTGACAAAATGCTCTGATACACTGTAACGAGAAGCATTTCCATAGGGATTAAATTCATAATGTGTGACGTATCTGTCATACTCAGCATATCGAAACTCAAAGCTTAGGGCCTTATTAATATCCAGGAAATATCGCGTTCCTATGAAAGGTTGCAACACAAATTGAGGGTCGTTCAATTGAATGGAAAACGTACAACCGGTATATGTGGAGAACCTCCTTCTATCAGGACTAAGAATCCAAAATAAAACAGAAGGACCGACAAACCCCGTAATATAAGAACTATCTGAAGCAGCAGGCTCAAGACCAGGCAAAGTCGGATAGGATACACTTATGGTTGAAACATACATATTCCCATCCACACCCAAGGCAATTCGTTTTAAATTTGTTTTATTCAGAGCCCTGTAATAAGATATATCAACAAACCAATCATGATCTGAAGTCGTAAAAGGAAAAGCAAGTTTAAGATTCAGGTTATTTGAAGGCATTTCCGGCAATTTTGATGTATACTTCATTTTGATTTGCATGACCTCACCGTTGTATTCATTAACAATCATTCCGGCATGAAGTGGTTTCATTCCCTTACTGGTAAAAATCATTTTAATGCTGTCAGAAGGGTCATTCGCTGTTAGCTCCTTTTTAAACATGCCATCAAATAAGCAATTCCAATACCCTTCCTGGTCATAAAAGCATCCAAGTGTTTGAACATGGTAAGTGTTATTTTCACTGATTATTTCAACATCTGCGCCTTCAATAGGTAAATTTCCGGCAAATACTCTTCCCCGCAAAAGGATCTTATGCTTTGGGACCATAATCATATTTAAGGTTACCGGCTTATTCAATGTAGTAACAAATGATGTATCATACGGATGAAAATCCGGATGAAGGATACTAATATCTATTAATTGTTCCCTATCTGAGAGTGGTATTGGCAGATAAAACAAACCATTGTTAGTTCTGACACTGTCCAGATATTGATTTTCAATATGAATATAAATTACTGCATCATCAACAATTTCATGAAAGATGCTGCTAACCTGTCCTCCAATTATTATTTCCTGAAGATTCGTTCCGCGCGATAAAATATACTCTTGAATCTGATCCAGGGTTAACGGTTGAGCATTCTGAATTGTATCTTTCCTGTCAAAACCCAAATCAACCATATTTTCATTAACCTGACAAAATCCAATACCTGTAAGAAATAGTAAAACTATCGTTTGACTATAGAATTTTACCATAAATCGTTAAAAATGGATTTTTATAAATATACCGATATTTTTAAAAAAAGACATGCACAAATAGTAAGAATATATAAAACTTTGTCGGTGAAGATGAAAGCCCTTGTTAGTAAACAACAATATCCAGCTTTGTTGTGACTAAAATAATTCCTAATTTAGTTTGACACAGTTGGAGTATAAATTCCATAATGAACAAAAATAATCTTCCGAAAAATACAGTTCGTATTGTAATCCTTATGCTTTTATTTGCTATTTTTTTTGTTTGGAGTATTATCTCAATCAATAAGGGTTGCAAAGTTGAAAGAAAAAATGAACTTACTGTTATTTCAAAGTGCAGTTCTTTTCCGGAAATAGTACATCAAGATATTCTCTTTTCTCCTTTAAGCTCATTATCGGATAAAAACCCCTCTGTAAATGTCTTGTCAGAAATTATCAATCAAGTACCATTCAGGATTAACAGTTCAATGGTTACATGCTTACTATCTGTATTTATAATTAAGCCCCCATTTCTAATAATGTCCAACATGAATTTTCCTATTCATATCGTATATATTTCTTCCATTCTCATTCTGTTGTTTGCTATTATTTTTCTTATTGTAAAAAGAGCCAATGTAAATAAGCAAATTAAACAGTTAAGCAAAGTCGTTGAATCCATAAGTCAGAAAGATTTTGACAGGAAAGCCTCTGAATTATATTCAGACGATCTGGGCATTCTGGCAAAATCATTGAATCAAATGAGTCATCAACTTAAGGAAGTATATGAAAATCTTGAGGTAAAAGTAATCAGACGCACCTCTGAAATTTCAATGCGAAATGCGGAACTTAGAAAAAAGCAACGTGAAATACTTAAACAAAATCACGAGCTTAAGCTGGCCTATGAAGCCTTAATGGAGAGTCGTGAAAAATATGAAAAGTTAATAGAACACCTTGAAGATGAGTATATATTTTACAGTCAATCCATTAAAGGAGATATGTTATTTGTAAGTCCTTCCGTAAAAAAGATACTCGGTTACAGTGTAAAAGAATTTCGTGACATGCATGATATGATTTACACAACAAATCCGATCAATAAACAAGCAAAAAAACATTCTAATGATTCAAGGAAAGGTATAATTCAACCCAAATATCTTAAAGAAATCTTCGACAACAACCATCAACCAAAAATCCTGGAAATATCTGAAGTGCCGATACTAAATGAAGATGAACAATTGGTTTCTGTTGAAGGTCTTGCGCACGATATCACAGAAAGACAAAAGGCCGAGGAGCTTATTAAAGAGCAGGAAGAAAAATACAGAATGTTATTTGCTCATGCATCAGAGATAATTCTTTTGTACGAAATAGACAAAAAGAAGAAAAAGATTTCAATTGTTATTGAAGCCAATTATTATGCGCTTGAAAAATTAGGGTACTCAATGGATGAATTAAGAAAAATGACACTATTGGATCTTAACACAACAAACTTACTTTCTGAAGGAGATGACACTATTGAAGAATACCTTGCAAATGGAAAGGAATATCAGAGAGTATGGAAAGCAAAGAATGGCGATCCGATAGATGTCGAAATCAGTTCTCATTCATTCCGAATGAAAAACAAACAGGTTGCGATAGCAGTGGCACGTGATATAACAGAAAGAAAGAAAGCAGAAGAAGAGATCCGATTTATTAATGAAGAATTATACAATCAGAAAGAAAACCTGGAAGCATTGGTAGACAATCTCACTCAGGCACAAGAACAACTGGTTCAATCTGAAAAAATGGCTGCACTTGGACAACTCATTGCAGGAATTGCGCATGAGATCAATAACCCGTTAGGAGCAATTAAAGCTTCAATAGGTAACCTTGGTGACTCTCTGAATGTTGCACTTCTTGAAATGCCTGATCTTTTCAAAAGCCAATCGCAGGATAACCTGAGTTTTTTTACCTGTTTGTTTGAACAAGCCAATAAAAAACCGTCGGAATTATCGTCCAGAGAGAAACGTCAGAAAAAAAGAGAACTGGTGAAAACTCTTAAAGAAAGAGAGATCAGGCAGGCAGAAATAGTTGCTGACTTATTGATTTATCTCGATATATATAAGATAGACGATACCATATGGAAGTTCCTGAAAATTCCTGATGCTCTGAAAGTGATGCGTTCGGTAAGAAATTTTATTTCATTGCTGAAGAATACAAATACGATAAATATCGCTGTGGAAAAAGCTACCAAAACTGCTTTTGCACTAAAGAAATATGCCCACAGAGACCTTGAAGGAGAAAAGATATCCACTGATATTACCGATGGAATTGAAACTGTTTTAACACTTTATCATAACCAACTCAAACAAGGTATTGATGTAATAAAAAATTACAATAAATTGCCTTTGGTAAAATGTTACCAGGATGAGATCAATCAGGTTTGGACGAATTTGATTCAAAATGCCATTCAGGCAATGAACCAGGAAGGTACATTAATTATTAGTACGAATTATATCAAGAATAAAAATATGGTTTCAGTCAGTTTTAAAGACAACGGAGTCGGTATCGCTCCCGACATTAAAGACAAGATATTCGATCCTTTCTTTACAACGAAAAAACAAGGTGAAGGCAGTGGTTTAGGTCTTGATATAGTAAAAAAAATAATTGACAAGCATAATGGATCCATTGAAGTTGAAAGTGAATTGAATGAGGGAGCAAATTTTATTATATTTATTCCGGTTGAATAATGTCTGGAGAAAGAAAAGCAATAATCTGCATTGACGACGAAACTATCATTCTTGATAGCCTGCGCGAACAACTTGAAAATAGTTTTGGAGAAGATTATATCTATGAAATTGCTGAAAGTGCAGAAGAAGCATTTGAAATTGTTGATGAATTGGAAGAAGATGAAATAGAAATTGCTATTATTGTATGCGATTGGCTAATGCCTGGAATAAAAGGTGACAAATTTCTATTGCAAATGGATTTAAAATACCCCAGGGTAGTAAAAATATTACTTACGGGACAAGCAGATCAAAATTCCATTGATACTTTAGAAGAACTGGCTGATCATTTTACATTGATCCCAAAGCCCTGGAGTAAAGATGAGCTGGTTCGGGTAATTAAATCAGAATTAAACAGAAATGAGTAATCAAGTTGTATTATGCATCGACGATGAATCAATTGTATTGGAATCATTAAAAGAACAAATTCAACAAGAGTTCGTCGGTGAATTACAAGTAGAAATTGCAGAAAGCGGAGACGAAGCACTGGAAATTTTTGATGAACTGGTAGAGGATGGATATGAAATTCCCGTAGTAGTCGCAGATTTTATAATGCCCGGAATGAAAGGAGATACCCTGCTTGAAAAAATTCATAATACAAAACCCGAAGCAAAAACAATACTTCTTACCGGACAAGCAAGTCTTGAAGGTGTTAGTAATGCGGTTAATAAAGCAGATCTCTATCGTTTCATAGCAAAACCATGGGAAAAGCAGGATTTGATTTTAACGATTAAAGAAGCATTGAAAAGTTATGAGCAGGAGAAAACTATTTTTATTCAGAATGAAGAGTTAAAGGAGTTAAATACAAACCTGGAAAAAAAGGTAGAACAAAGAACACAGGAATTGAAAGAATTGAATGCCACAAAAGACAAATTCTTTTCAATCATCGCACATGACCTTAAAAATCCATTCAACACCCTGATGGGATTTACTGAACTGTTGCTTGAAAACTTATCGGATTATAACGAAGAAAAGTTAAAAGAATTTATAGGTATCCTGCATGATACATCAAGGCATAGTTATGCTTTATTGGAAAATCTTCTGGAATGGTCAAGATCGCAAACCGGCCGATTGGAAATGGCTCCGGAAAAAATAAGGCTTCACTCTATTTTTAATGAAAATATCGATCTGCTTTCTAACAATGCCAGCAAAAAACACATTCAACTTACTAATTCCATCGATCCTGACGCTGAAGCATTTGCTGACTCAAATATGATCAGCACCGTTATCAGAAATTTGATATCCAATGCCATTAAGTATACCAAAAAAAATGGAAGTATAACCGGCTCGTCTAAAATTGCAGGAGACACGATTGAAATTTCCGTTACTGATAACGGTATTGGTATTGCTCCTGAGAATATTGAAAAACTTTTTAAAATAGACGTGAATTACTCTACAAAAGGTACAGCCGAAGAAACGGGTACAGGACTGGGATTGATCCTTTGCAGGGAGTTTGTCAATAAGAATGGTGGAAAGATATGGGTAGAAAGTGAATACGGAAAAGGCAGTTGCTTTCAATTCACACTTCCCATCAATCCATAGAATGGATAGTGAACTTCTACATAATGATACTTTTGAACAGGCACTTGCTGATTATTTCTATCTCATTGATAAGAATTATCCTGAAAAGGGGGCTTTGAAACTGGTCGGTGACCGTTACCGGTTAATCAGAGAATTCCGGACAATATTGTATCGTGGTGTAAGCTCCAAAGCAAATTCAATGCAGAGAGCACGGCGATTGGTTAACATCCCGGAGAATAAATTAATCATTGATGGGTATAATGTTCTGCTGACATTATTGAATTACAGATTAGGGCACTTTGTATTTATTTGTACAGACTCAATCTGCAGAGATGCCGGAGCATTGTTCGGCAAAATCCACAGGGAAAAATTTTTTACCGATTGCCTGGTTATGCTCATTGAATATCTATGTGACTTTAAAGAAGTTCATTTTGAAATTTACCTTGATTCTCCCGTAACTTTCAGTACAGAGCATAAATATCAAATGGAAGAACTCATAAATAACCGTAAACTTCAAGGAAATGTTAACGTGGTGCACTCAGCCGATATTGCTTTAGAAAAACATTCCGATGGGATTCTTGCTACTTCTGATTCAGCCATTATTGATCATTGCCCGAACAATATTATTGATATTCCACGCTACATTATAGAAAAACAATACAAATCTGAAATATTCAATTTGAACGATAAATTGAATTCTATTCTGAAGAAGTACGAATAAGTTTCTTCCTTTTTCGGTTCCTTGTTTTTGAGGGTGGAACAGGATCGTAACCGTGTGTTCCCCAGGGATGACATCGTAAAACCCTACCAATAGCAAGATACAATCCTTTGAACACTCCGTGAACACGAAGCGCTTCTATTGCATACTGGGAACAGGTAGGAACATGCCTGCAACTTACCGGTGTAAACGGACTTATTGTATACTGATAGATCTTTATAGGTACAATCAGAATTGTTACAACAATTTTTCTTATTGCCAACAAAAACTTATTCACCTGAATATTCAACAAAATTTCTTTCCGTTTCAAATAAAATAACCTTCAGATCCAAAGCCGAAGAAATACTCTTTCTCAAAATCTGCCATGTTATTATAGCAATATTTTCGGCTGTGGGATTTAAAGTGCCAAATTCTCCCACATCAAGATTTAAATTTTGATGATCAAACTTCTTAATAATTTTTTCTCTGATGATTTGCTTCAGAATTTTTGTATCAATCACATACCCTGTTTTCGGATCTACCTCCCCGGAAACCTTTACTATAAGGTCGTAATTATGACCGTGATAATTTGGTAAATTGCATTTCCCGAATACTTCGGAATTTTTTTCATCACTCCATTCAGAGTTGAAAAGTCGATGCGCTGCATTGAAATGTTCTTTCCTGCAAACAGTAACTTTCATTTTTTTCCGGTATTATTTCAATAAATTCTTATCCCCTCATACAACACAACACGCAAGTTAATGAATTGTTATGTATTTGCTATGGAACTCTTCCGGATCATACCACCAGGAAAATTATATTAGCGTATAAAACTTCACTGTATATTGCTCATACAAAAGGATTCAGGAAAAAATGATCGTTCGTTCAAACATTCAGTATCCAATATTGTCAGAAGATTCTAATGTTACCGGATCCATTACAGAATGTTATTTTGAGATTTATGAAGAAAATACGGTATTGATAAATAACTATAATTTTTAGGCTACTTGATGTAATAATTCTTACTTTTTATAATTGTTCACAAAGTCCTCAATACGTGTCAGCGGCTTACCGAGTCATTCATTTGCTTCAGTCGGGTCACCTTCCTCAGCATGAGTTTCGAAATAATACTCCTTGACTAATGATTAAATGCCAATTTATAAATGAATTGAACCAAGTATGTCTGGAATTTTATGGATTTATTCAGAGAATTACACTAATTCCAACCTCAATACCTATTTCATGGTCAAGCGTTCTATAATCATCATCCATGTCTGTATAAGACAACCTTGTGAACCCGTATTTTAATAATGCATCTATTGATACCTTATCATTAATAAAATACGCAACCCCTCCGCCAAGGCCAAACATAACTCCCACTCTATTATTTGTTTCAACGTCTCCATCATCAACAGTTTTATATCCATGGAATCCAAATCCAAAGAAAGCTTCAGCAACCGGCCGGAAATCACCCTCCAGAAAATAGTACCTTGCAAACGGGATAAAATCAATACCTGAAGATATAGCCTTATAATCATCGTATTTGTTCCTGGATACACTGATCGGCAGAGAAGCTCCTACAACAAGGTTGTCAATGACAAATATTCCTCCCTTGGGACTAAGGTTGAAGCTGATAAATTTCGTGGGGTCGCCTTCATAATCGTTTGTTTTAGCTTTGCTGGATCCTCCACCCATGCTAAAATTTGAAGATCCCCCGATTAAAAAGTTCCCCTGTTCTGTCTGAGCAATTGCGATAGTAGTCAAAGCAGTTAAAATTACTATACCAAGAAATTTTTTAAGTGTTTCCATTTTCAATTGATTTTTTAATTTGATTAAACTTAGATATAAGAAGAACATGACCATCCGCAGGAATTAACACCTTGTCTGATGCTTTTCCTATGTACAATATTAAGAAAAAAAGTATAGTTATAGCATTTCAGGATACAAATGATGAAAAACCAAAACCTGCAAATCTGATACAGAACTCACACGTCAAACAAAAATCTTATATTTAAACCTGGTAAAATCTATACGAAAAATGATCAGGCATATTATGTTGAGAAGTGAATTTTTATGCTTCCTTATTGCGGTTTCAGCGTTGTTCTTTTGCGCTTCCTGTAGCCAAAAAGAGACCACAGCACCCGAGCACCCGGTTTTTCTCAGAGGCATGCAGGCCAACTGGAATGAGCGAATGAAGCAGGAAGGTTCACACGCACTGGCAGCTTCTCCGGAAAATTCATGGTTTACACTGGATGATATCCTGAAAATGAAAAATGCCGGCGGCAATTGTCTGGAAATACACCAGCTGGGGCTACCTGATCTGATGCCTGAAAGAAATGCACCGAATGAAGAATTTTTTACCGATTGGATTGATGTGTGGGTAAACTGGTGCACACAAAATCAGATGTATTGCATTTTAACCGTAACCGGTTTCAGCGCTCACGCCGACTGGGCTATCTACCTTAGTCTGGATTCCTGGTTATGGGATGATCTATATCCTGATCCGGTAAGCAAACCGGAATATGATGCCATTATACGTGATTTTTTTGACCTCAATGTTGCTTCTCAGGATATAAACCGTGCTGCTTTTGTTAATTTATGGAAATACATTGCCAGCAGGTATAGGGACAATCCCAATGTGCTATTCAGCATAATGAATGAACCATTTTGCCAGGTTGAAATACCAGACGAAAATATCGCAAAGAATCTGGGAATGAGCTATAGTATGTTCATGGAAGAAATTGTAGATGCGATAAGATCGACAGGAGCCAATCAAATCATACTACTGGACATGCCCTTCCTGTGGGATTCTTACTGGCAACCAACTGTTCAACCGGTCAACAGGGACAACATTGTATGGGAAACACATGCCTATGTTGCTCCTTGGGGATCACCAACATTGGATGAATGGAAAAATAAAATAGATCTTGATGTTCAAAAAATTGTAGTTGAGTTTCAAAAACCTTTGTTTGTTGGAGAATATGGGATTGCTCCGGTTTCTGAGATCCATACTACTTATGCATCAAGCTGGAAATCGATCATTGAGGAGCAGATTGCTTATTTGGACAGCCTGAATCTGTTTGGAAGACAATACCATTGCTGGGATGATATGAATGGAGAATATGCCAATTGGGAAGGAAGTTCTGATCTGACTCCCGACGAATCTGAATGGATCATTCAAACCGTATTGCAGGAAAATTAAGACAGTTGTTTTCTATTCCATCCACAAATTGCAACTTACCGGATAGTGATCGGATAAATCAATCCTGTGGGTCTGATAATCTGCAGAATGTATGTTCCTGCTGTGAAAAATAAAATCAATACGAAAAGAAGGAAAATTTCCACGGTAGGTATTCCCGATTCCTTTGCCTGATTTTATAAACGCATCGTTAAGATTGCCTTTGATTTTCTGATAGGTGTAGGAAACAGGTGTGTCATTAAAATCACCGCACACAATAACAGGGTACGGCGATTGTCTGATATGATTGCTTAGCACATCTACCTGCTCTGCCCTTTTTATAAATGCATGTTTTAATCTTCCTGAAATATCTTTTATTTCATCAACCCGGTTAGCATTGAATCGAAATACCAGGCTATCAACAAAATTATAGTCGTTTTTTTTCAGACTTATGGATTGCAAATGCGCATTGTAAATCCTGATTGTATCTTCGTAAATAACAAGGTCTGAATACAAACAAGAATTGTTTGAATTATTAAATTTCAAAATCCCTTTTTTTATTATAGGAAATCTGCTATAAGTTGCCAGACCGTAATTTGAGGTCGCCGTTGGTCTGTAAGTGTATGATATATGTTTATAGGGCATCCTGCAAAGTACACTATCGATATATTCTTCACTTTGCTCTTTATATGCATTCTCTGTATAAAATTCCTGTAAACAGAGAATCTCAGTGCTTTGTTCATGAACAAACAACAGCACACTGTCAAGTAATGAAATTTCTTCTTTTAGTATAAACCGGTTAAACACTCTCACATTATACGACAACAATCTAACAACCTCCCCGGATTCCGAAGATTTGTTAAAAACCCTTATCTGAAGGTATCTGCCAACATTCGCCCAGCCTGCAAGAATAACAATCAGCGATATCAGAACAAATATCTTCTTTTTCCAGCTCCAAAATATGATACATCCGATATTCAGTAAAAGCAATACAGGATATGCCAAACCAAAAAATGCAATCTGCCAGATACGGGATGGATTTATAAAATTGGCCATATATGCTATAAGAAGAGCTACAGCCAAAAGGAGATTTATCCAGAGGAGAATTTTTTTAATGTATTTCTTTAATTTCAATTTACCCTAACCTTTATTACCCATTTTAAATAATTTTTCCTTCTCTTTCTTTGATAGACTATCATATCCTGATTTTGCTATTTTATCCAATATACGGTCAATTTCTTTCTGATTGGATGCACGTGCTTCATTGTATTGCATGTCACTCATTTTTTGCGCATCGGTTTTATAACTGACCTTCATCCCGTGGCGTCTTTTGAATAATCCTCCAAATGATGAAATCATTCTATCAAATGTCGCGCCAATATCCTTCCCTTTTTTTAATTGAAGAGCAAAAAGATACCCGTAAATTGCTCCCCCGATATGTGCAATAAATCCACCTGCATTGTCTGAGGCCACCCTCACAAAATCAAGAATGACTATAACGATGGCAATGTACTTCACTTTGACAGGCCCAATCAAAGGCAAATAAACCGTATAGTTGGGTGCATAGGCTGAAATAGCCAGCAGAATTGCTACAACACTGGCCGATGCCCCTAATACCTGAGCATTGGAAGCATCAAGACCGGGAAATACGTTGTATGAAATAAGGTATAAGGCTGCACCAGATAAACCTCCCAGCAAATACGTAGTATAGAGCTGCCTTTCGGCAAGGTATCGAAGGAATATCCGTCCAAACCAAAACAAAGCCAGCAAATTGAACAGGATATGTAAAAAGTCCCAATGCAGGAACATATATGTGATAAGCGTCCAGGGCCGATATACCAGTTCTGATAAATTAGCAGGCAATATCAAATATTTCAGATACCGGGCTTGAAAATAGATGGCCTTAAACTGTACATCAGAACTTGAAATAAACAAGAAGAAGAAAACAAAAGCAATTTTAACGATTAAGAAAACCGCCAGATTGATATAGATAAGTTTAAGAAGAGCTGTCCCCCGCCGAAAAGATTCTTTAATTTCATCTGTAATTGAAGCCATACGATAATCTTTGTTTTGCCCGCCTTTTCTCTGAATGGCAAAATTAGTACATTTTAAACTGATTATTCTTCCAGATTTTAACAAGAATGAATCCAACCAGTGCACCACCAAGATGAGCAAAATGAGCAATATTACTACCGCCTGAGAAATTTATAAATCCATATGCAAGATCGAACACTATAAAACCTCCAATCAGATATTTTGCTTTAATAGGAATGGGTATTGGAATAATCATCAGTTCAACATTTGGAAAAAGTATGGCAAATGAAGCAACGATTCCCATTATAGCTCCGGAAGCTCCTACCATCGGTATATTTACAATCCTGGATTGCATGCGTAACAACTCATTCCACGCTTGTTGAAAGAGGCTTCCACTATCAGGATTCTCAAACCATCTTTCCGCTATATATTTTGCCTCATTGCTTACTGCATATTTATACTTTTGAACAATTTTCCAGTACAATTCAGGTGAAGGTGACAAATGAAAAGCATCCAGAGAGTTTTGCAATACTTCAAGACTTAAGTAATTTATGCCCAGCTGAAGCAAGGCAGCTCCTAAGCCGGCTAGCATATATAAAATAAAAAATTTTCTGCTGCCCCATACATTTTCAAGTACCCTGCCAAACATAAACAAACCAAACATGTTCACGAATATGTGAAAGATATTGCCGTGCATAAACATGTGTGTAATCAACTGATAAGGTCTGAACAACTCCGATTGAAAATTATAAAGTCGCAGATAATATGGCAATACCGTAGTTTTTTGAAGCAATGCGGTAATAACAAACACAATGATATTAATGACCAATAAGCTTTTTGTTACCTGCGGCAGTGATCCAAATAATTTTCCTCTGTTATACATGCTCATTATTCAGTATTTTCAATTTACACTCAATTGTCTTTATCTAGTTCAACAATTTTTCTAATTCTTCAAAGTTCATGATAGCAATAATCTTTTTCCCGGTTGGTGAATAATTCGGGTTTTCACAGGCAAAGAGCTCATCTACAAGTCTGTGCATTTCTTCAGGATATAAGACCTTTCCATATTCGATTGAAGCAGCCTTTGCCAGAGATGCTGCTACTGCCTGAGTTATTGATGACCCTATTTTCTGATTTGTTACTTTATACTCCTCCAGCAATTGTTCAATCATTTCCTGAGGCCCACAAGAATCCATTCCATCCGGACAAGAATTAATAACTACCGTATTGCTCCCCAAATCACTTACTTCAATGCCCAGAAGTGCCAATTCTGCCGAAATTTCTTTAACAAGCATATAATCAGAAGGTTCAAGGTCTATTTTTGTTGGGTACAACTCCCTTTGAGCTATATTTTTATTATGTGCAATATTCCTGATAAACTGTTCAAACAAAATTCGTTCATGAGCCAGTTTCTGATCAATAACCATCAATCCTGATTTTACTGAAGTAAGTATGTATTTTCGATTGATTTGAATATACCCTTCCGTATGATCGTTTAACATGGCTTCAGAATCATCCATAAAAAGAGATTCTTTACGGGAAGTAATTTCCCTTTGTTCACTCTCAATACCCGAATACAATCTCTCCCACTGGTCGAGATTTCTTTTATGATCGGTTGTTTTGAACGTGTTCTTGTCAAATGGATTAAATGATTGGTTTATTTCGACATAAGGCGCATTAATTTCAGTATCTTTTCTCAATACCGGTATATCAATTACATCTGACGATTCGAAATCGATAGAAGGCATAGCACTGGATTTCCCCAGCGATTCTTTCACTGCCGCTTGTATTATCTGAAAAATCGCCTGTTCATTTTCAAACTTAATCTCAGTTTTTGTCGGATGTATATTAACATCAATATTTGCCGGGTCTGTATTTAAAAATAAAAAATAACTCGGGTAGGTATCAGGTGGCAATATCTTTTCGTATGCACGCATAACCGCTTTATGAAAATACGGGTGCCGCATATACCTGTTGTTAACAAAAAAGAATTGTTCCCCGGTTGTTTTTCGGGCACTTTCGGGTTTGCCGACAAATCCTTTGATACTTAACAAAGTAGTACTGTTCTCAATGCTGTTAAGATAGGTATTTACGTGTTTTCCAAAAACATGAATTATTCTCTGTCTTGGATTTGTTTTCAGCAGAGTATAAATGATTGAATCATTATGGCTGAGACTAAATTTAATATCAGGATGGGCCAAAACGATTCGTTGAAATTCATTCATTATGTGCTTCAGTTCTGTGGTATTGCTTTTTAAAAATTTCCTTCGGGCAGGGACATTGAAAAACAAATTCTTTACCTGAAAGTTACATCCTGAACCACAACTTACAGGTTCCTGGTGTTTCAATTCAGAACCATCAATGCTTATTTCAGTACCAATGTCTTCATTCGTTTGCCTGGTTCGTAATACGACCTGTGCAATAGCAGCTATCGATGCCAGTGCCTCTCCCCGAAATCCCTTTGTCCTGATCTCAAACAGGTCTTCAGCATTCCGGATCTTGGAGGTAGCATGTCGTTCAAACGCCAGTCGTGCATCAGTATCTGACATTCCTACGCCATTGTCAACAACTTGTACCAGTGTTCTTCCTGCATCTTTTACTGCAACTGCAATTTCGTCAGCTCCGGCATCAACTGCATTCTCAAGAAGTTCTTTAACCACTGAAGCAGGACGTTGAATTACTTCACCAGCAGCAATTTGATTGGCAACAGAATCGGGAAGAAGTTGAATAATATCAGACATAGATCCGGTTTAAATTCTGAAAATGTAATATACCAGCGCCAATAGAATGATCGCTATGATAATAAGCCTGATGGATGAATTTCTGTTTGATTTGGATCTGTATGATCGTAAATGTCTGAACGAACCTTTAATGATTCCCGGTGAATAATTTTTATCCAGTATTCCTTTCTCCTCGCGTTCGATTCTTTTTATCCTTTCCTGTAATTCTTCCCTTTGCCGGTTATAAAAAAGTGGATGGTAATTAAATTGCTTGTTCTTGTATGTTCTGAAAAAACTTAGTGCCATTCGTTTAAATTTAAATGCAAATTTACTCTTTTAATTTTGGTTTGATTCCAATTAGGGTATGATAAAAAATCGTGCCACAAGTTAATCATCATTTAATCTGGCTCCACAATATTTACAGTAAATCGCGCCTTCTTCATGTCCCTCCTTCATGCATTCAGGACAAACTTGCGTAGTGATTTTCTTTTTTTCTGACCGGGCTACTTCCAATGTAATGATACCCGTAGGTACTGCAATAATTGCATACCCAATAATCATTAACAATCCTGAAAAGAACTGACCTATTGTTGTTTGAGGAGTAATATCACCATAGCCAACTGTTGTGAGTGTTACCACAGCCCAGTATACACTTTTCGGAATGCTTGTGAAACCGTGAGCTTCACCTTCTATCAGATACATGAGTGTACCGATACATAATACAGTAGTGATAATAGCAAAAAGAAAGACCCCTATCTTATCCCTGCTTGCTACAAGGGCATTTCTAAGAATTTCTCCAGCCTTTGAATACCTGCTTATTTTAAGTACCCTGAAAATCCGTAAAAGACGAAATCCACGAATAACGAGAAAACCATGTGCCCCAGCAATAAATAATCCCAAAAAAGCAGGTAATATAGCCAGCAAATCAATAATCCCATAAAAGCCGGATATATATTTCCATTTGTTGTTCGATGCATAAATCCTTAAAATATATTCAATGCTGAATATTATGGTAAATCCCCATTCCAGACTTTTAAACAGATTGATATTGCCTTTTCGCAGTGTTGGTACACTCTCGCACATGACAGTTACAATGCTCAGAACAATGACAATAAGTAAGGATATATCGAATACCTTTCCTGCCGGAGTATCAGCTTCAAAAATGATCTCAAACAGTTTCTGACGCAGTTTTTTATTCATAAGCAGACAAAATATTGAAGTTTTTGCGTTTATTGTTTATTATTGGCAAATAAATTAATCTACTGCAATTATGAGTAATTTTAAGGAAGATTTTCTGGAAGCCAAAGAAGTATTAGAAAAATTTATTTCTGACGAGGCAAATTTTAAAGCCCTTGAACGGGCGGGTAACATTATGGCCAATGCATTAGCCAGAGGAAGTAAACTGATTTCCTGCGGCAATGGAGGATCGATGTGCGATGCTATGCATTTTGCCGAAGAACTTACCGGTCAGTTCAAGGAAGACCGCAGAGCTTTTGCAGCTGTTTCAATATCAGATCCTTCGCATATTACTTGTGCGGCAAACGATTATGGTTTTGACAATATATTCTCGCGCTATTTAGAGGCACATGGAAATAACGGAGATGTTCTGTTGGCCATCAGTACCAGCGGAAACAGCCAAAACATGATCAATGCTGCTAAAACTGCTAAACAAAGACAGATGAAAATTGTTGCCCTTACCGGGAATGATGGAGGAAAACTGGCTCAGATCTGTGATGTGGAAATCAGGGTATCCCATAGTGGTTATTCTGATCGCATCCAGGAAATTCATGGTATAATTATTCATGCTTTGATTAATTTTATTGAAGAAAATCTGGTTTAATATGAACACAAGAATTCATCTGGTGATCTATTTTTTTCTCCTGACCGGTTTTCTGACCGTAGCATGCCTTGATGACTTTAACCGGTCAAACGATCCTATGTATTACAATCCCACTTTTTCTGTTCCCATTGGCCCTCTGAGTTATACACTTGATGACATTATGCCGCCCGAAGCACTTGAAAACCAAATTATAGATACATCAACCATAGGTGATTCCATTCCTTTGATAATCTACAACGGTTCATTATTTTTTGAAAATCCAAGGCTTGGCTTCGATACATTGTTTACCGGTGCTATGAACCTTTCTTCTATTAGTCCGAATATGGAATATGCACAGTCTCTTATGTTCCGGATAAACTATTCGAACGAGATTCCAACTGACCTGGCTGTTCAGATGTATTATTATATTGGCAATCAATTGGTAGATTCTCTCTTTGAAAACGGTAGATTTTGGATTGCTCAGGCCATACAGGATCCGGATGGGATAACAACAGTGCCCATTTCAGGAAGAGAAGAACTATATGTTGATAGTACGCGCATCGAAAACATGATGCAGGTTACTAATTTTGAACTGGCTATTCATTTGGAAACTTATCGTGAGGGATTGGACCAAATTCGTGTATATTCCGATTATGGATTTGACCTGCAACTGGCCATGAGAGCTGAATTGCTTGTGCCGTTTGAATAAACTCTTTGTTGATGAGAAGAATACTCTTAATCAGCTTGTTCTGTTTCCCTTATATATTGTCTGGCCAGCAAAACCAACAACTATTTCAGATGCATTATCTCGGTGAAAGCAATTTTCTTAATCCGGCAGTGCAATCGGAATGCAAATGGTTCATTGGGATTCCTGTTTTATCTTCTGTTCATGTGAATTATGCAAATTCAGGATTCAGTTATAAACAACTTGTTAAAAATACAAGTGACAGTACCTATTCTTTAAATATTGATAAGGTAGTCGACAAACTGGGATGGCGTACCCTTATCGGAACAGAATTTCATACCACGCTCCTTGCTTTGGGTTACAAACGAGACGATTATTATTTTGCATTTTCTATAATTGAAAAAAACAATCTGCCATTTACAATTTCAAAAGATGTATTCAAATTGGGCTGGGAGGGAAATACTCAATTCGAAGGTGAATCTGCAAAACTGAAAGGCACGTCTGCCTTTGCAATGCATTACAGGGAATTTGCACTGGGAATATCAAAACAAACCAGCCACGGCAATTTTCTCGGAATTAAAGGAAAACTTCTTTTTGGTAAATTAAATCTGGCCATTCCGAAATCTGATATTTCATTGTATACGGATGAAAATACTTTTGATCTGACACTTGATGGTGAACTACGTATAAACATGTCAGCCCCTGTTATCATTGAACATGAAAACGGGCAAATGACCGACTATTATTATAATGATAATGTAAGTATAATGCAGCTTATCTTCAACAGGAAAAACTGGGGACTTGCTTTTGATGCAGGATTTATTTATGATTATAACGAAAACATTACCCTCTCAGGAAGTATTCTTGATATTGGATTTATAAGGTGGAGATCTAATTTGAATAACATTTCATTTGATGAAAATTACACTTACCGGGGAATACTGGTCGATACGGGAAATGTAGTTGAATCAATAATAGATTCCGTAAATTTCAATTTCACAAACGACCCATATACCACTTTCCTTCCAACAAAAATGTACCTGGGCGCCGAATACCATATGAACGAGAAACTGGAAGCCCGGGCACTGATCTCTGCAGTGGCCTACAGAACAAAATTCAGTCCTGCTTTAACATTAGCAGCGGACTACAATCCTTTTGGCCATGTTCATCTTGTCGGGAGTTATTCGGTATTGTACCGGTCGTTTCAAAATGTTGGTCTGGGCTTTTCCTTCGGCAGGGATCCATTGCAATTTTACATGATAAGTGATAATGTTCTGGGTTTTATTTGGCCTTTATCTGCAAGAAATATAAATTTGAGGTTTGGTCTGAATATTAATCTTGGGTGCAACATCAAAGAAGAAAGACCAAAAAGTCTATTATCAGGACAGGATTATTGTCCGGTATATGAAAAAGCGAAAGAGCGAAAGAAAAGAAAAGCAAGCTGGAAAAAGAAGAAAAAACGTTAAGAGAAATTGGAAAATATGCTAGTAAAAACATTTGCCAGCGCTGTATTTGGTATCAACGCTGAAATCATTACCATTGAAGTCAATGTTAGCAAGGGTATAAATTATTATCTTGTAGGCTTGCCCGACAATGCGGTAAAGGAAAGCAAGCAGCGCATTGAAACAGCAATTAAGACCATTGAATATCACTGGCCAGGAAAACGGATCGTCATTAACATGGCTCCGGCCGATATACGCAAAGAGGGTTCGGCATATGATGTGCCTCTTGCAATAGGCGTGCTTGCAGCATCGGAACAGGTAAAGACCGGCAGACTGGCTGACTATATCCTGATGGGAGAATTATCACTGGATGGAAGTATTCACCCGATAAAAGGAGTATTGCCCATCGCTATTGAAGCCAGAAAGCACGGATTTAAAGGATTTATTCTCCCCAAAGAAAACGCACGTGAAGCAGCAGTGGTTGATAACCTGGATGTTTATGGTGTGGGATCTCTGAAAGAAGTAATCGATTTTTTCAATGAAGACAAAGAACTGGAAATAAGCTTCGTTGATACCAGGAACGAATTTTTTTCTAACCTGGACAATTACGAATTTGATCTGGCAGATGTGAAAGGCCAGGAAAATGTAAAACGGGCACTGGAAATTGCAGCTGCAGGAGGACACAATATCCTTATGGTAGGCCCACCGGGAGCAGGCAAGACCATGCTGGCAAAACGGCTTGGTACAATTATTCCACCGCTTACCCTTCACGAAGCCCTGGAAACAACCAAGATTCATTCTGTTGCAGGATTGCTGAACGGTGATTCGTCCCTTCTCACGAAAAGACCTTTCCGTTCACCTCATCATACAACGTCAGACATTGCCCTTGTCGGCGGTGGTACTTATCCCCAGCCAGGAGAAATATCTCTTGCTCATAATGGTGTTTTGTTTCTTGATGAACTGCCCGAGTTTAAACGAACTGTTCTTGAAGTTTTGAGACAACCCCTTGAGGATAGGCATATTACGATTTCACGATCAAAGTATACCATCGATTACCCGGCCAGTTTTATGCTGGTGGCATCAATGAATCCCTGTCCCTGTGGGTATTACAACCACCCCGAAAAAGAATGCGTATGCACTCCCGGAGTAGTACAAAAATACCTGAATAAAATCTCAGGGCCTCTGCTCGATCGAATTGATATCCATATTGAAGTTGTCCCTGTTCCATTCAATAAATTATCGGAAGAAAGGGCAAGTGAAAAAAGCAGTGATGTAAGAGGAAGGGTTGCACAGGCCCGTAAACAACAGGAAGAAAGATTCAAAGACTCTGACGGTATCCATTGTAATGCCCAGATGAGCTCTTCCCAGTTGCAGAAAATTTGTCAGATCAATAAAGAAGGTACTGCTCTCCTCAAAAATGCCATGGAACGGTTGGGCTTGTCTGCAAGAGCCTATGACCGCATTTTAAAAGTTTCGCGCACCATTGCCGATATAGATAATTCGGAGGATATTCTTCCTGAACATCTTGCCGAAGCAATTCAGTACAGGAGCCTTGACCGGGATAACTGGGCGGGGTGAGTTTAATTAAGAATTAATAATTAATAATTAATAATGATGGTTATTGCTTTGCTTTAACGTATTGGTTTGCTAAACTCTTTGATCGTCCTCGCATTGCTTTCGCATAGCTTCAGCGAAGCAAAGCCGGATGGGCATTTC